>PDWJ01000550.1_pt1 | contig 57175 bp, 51 predicted proteins | sample 1430881 | NCBI WGS metagenome assembly PDWJ01 (sample SAMN01162460, study PRJNA174530) | Oral metagenome, whole genome shotgun sequencing project. | biome: Marine environment; feature: Marine mammal; material: Swab sample of the gingival sulcus; isolation source: swab sample of gingival sulcus...
CTGCCAGGGGCGCCGGTAATGACCAGGCGGCTGCCTTGCGCCAACAGTTGGCTCATATCTATCAGCTTTTGGTTCCCTTCACTTTCCTTGTCTTGCCCGCGCCGAACCTCTTTTTGAGCGATTAAGGAAACGTAAACGTCAGGCAAATTCGGATCAGGTATGGCATGTTCTTTATCGCTAAGACCACGCAAGCGTATGCGGCCGTAGCTTTTGTCTACCCAATGGACGTAGGCGGCGATGGCCTGGCGCAGCTGCCGGGCGGGAATGCGGTCGCGGCCACCATCACGATAGAGGTTGACAATATTACCAATGTGATTATTGTCACCAGTCACGATGTTTTCAGCCTGTTCAGCCAACGCACCCCGTTCGCCCACGGCTTTAGCTCCCGTTCCCTGAGCCACTGTGCCGTGGCTGCTAAGTTGGATTCGTAGAACTTTATGAAAATATTGATTTATCAGGTCACGCAGCGTTGGTAAGGTCATTGTTTTTCCCCTAAAAACTATGGGGGAAATGATAGCAGATTTTTACATTTGCGGCATCTCAAGAAGATCACCACAGGCTAAAGATGGGGTTGATGTTTTCCTCATAATGGCGTTCACAGCGCCAGGCTCAATTTAAAGTTGATTAATTTGTACAATTTGTTACGATTGTACCCGTACAAATGGTACAACTATGCAAAAAACGAACACTTACCTTTACGAAGATATCGCCACCTCATTACGGCAGCAAATCGCCTCGGGTGAACTGCAACCAGGTGACAAGTTGCTCTCGGTACGTGACTTAAGTGTCCAGTGGGGTTGCACGCCGGGCACAGTCAGTCGAGCCTACGCTGTTTTAAGCGAAGAGGGGTTGGTTATAGGACATCGAGGTGGCGGCACTCGAGTGACCGCTCCCCCGGTCAAAGCAGAACGGCCGTCCTGGCAATGGGCGGCGCTCATTAACAAAGCAGATCAATATTTGTTGGAAGCGCTGCGTACCGGGCATTCGCCAGCCCAGGCAGAAGCGGCGCTTGCCGTAGCCATTGCCCGCTGGGGTTCATTACAAAAGGATGTGGATCGTTCAACCCGCCTGACCAAGACAACAGCGGAAAGCACAAAAACAACAACGCTGCGGTTTGCAGGCAGCCATGACCTGCTCATCGAGTTTGTGGCTCGACTGTGGCATGAAATGATGCCTGAAGTGCAGCTTCAAGTGGATTATGTGGGCAGTTTGAACGGGTTGATCGCCCTGGCTCAAAATCATGCTGATATAGCAGGGTGTCATCTCTGGGATGGAGAAAGCCAGGCATATAATCAGCCATTTGTGCGCCGGATCTTGCCTGGTCGCTCTGTCTATTTGCTGGGATTAGCGTTCAGAGAGTTAGGGCTGGTGATACCAGCAGGCAATCCACAGCAAATCACCGGGTTAACTGACTTGCCCCGGACTGACTTAATCTTTATCAACCGGCAAGCAGGTGCCGGGACACGGGTATGGTTAGACAAACAACTGCAACAAAAAAGTATTGAGCCAGACACGATAACTGGCTACACGAATGAGGTAAAAACGCATTTGCAAGTGGCTCAGGCGGTGCATGACGGAGAGGCCACTGTGGGTCTGGCTATCCAAGCGGCCGGGGCAGCTTATGGTTTAGACTTCATCCCACTCACCCAGGAACGCTACGATCTGGTGATACCGGCGGAATTGTGGGAAACCCCCGCTCTCCAAGCCCTGGTTGAGTTGATTTATTCTGTACGTTTTCGTGAGGCGGTTGCCGCACTTGAGGGTTATGAGCCAGTGAATAAAGCGGATGGCATCTCTCGGGAAACGGCCGTTTACACGACCACCTAGTTCCAGCCTGTCGGGGGAATGCAGCTCCCGGCAGGCTTTTTTATCAGCAGACAGGGGATAGTGAGCAGCGGCCAGTGAACGGTATGCCATGTTGCGGATGACCGCTCCCCAACGCGTGCTGACGAATTAAGGATTGACGATGACATGAAATGAAATATGGCATTGCATTGTCAGTTTCAAGGCATGGTTTAGGAAACGACTTTGTCGTATGATTTAATTGCTGTTCCGACGCATAACCCAAAACCGGAGGTTCAATATCGAAACATTACTCCAAGGCCTCATCCAAGCCATTAACCTCATTCTCAGCGGAAATCAAGAGCTTGCCGAAATTGTCTGGCTTTCTTTGCGAGTTTCTGGTTCTGCGCTCCTTATCAGCACAATCATTGGCATTCCCATTGGCGTTTTATTGGGGTTGGCTCAATTTTTTGGACGGCCGTTAGCGGTCGCCCTCACTTACACAGGCATGGGCTTCCCCCCTGTTGTTGTTGGTTTGGTTGTCTATTTGCTCTTGTCGAGGAGCGGCATTTTAGGCCAGGCTGATTTACCTTTCATGCCAAACTTGTTCACCCCCAGTGCCATGATATTGGCGCAATCGATCATCGCCCTGCCTCTGGTAGCTGGCTTTACCATGGCAGCGGTGATGGCAGTTGATCCACAGCTGCGGCAGCAGATTCGCTCCTTAGGGGCAACGCCCTGGCAAACGGCCGTTACCACTTTAGCAGAAGCGCGAATGGGCGTCATTATTGCGGTGGTGGCCGCTTTTGGCCGCATCATCGCCGAAGTGGGTGCGGTCATGCTTGTCGGGGGCAACATTGAGGGAAGCACCCGGGTGTTGACCACCGCCATTGTCCTGGAAACACGCAAAGGCAACTTCGATTTGGCGATTGCTCTGGGCATCATCCTGCTGAGCATGGCTTTTGTGGTAAATATTGTGATGCTGCGCTTGCAGGGAAGAAATCAATAATTTCTTGACAAAGAACCGATGACAAAACCACTTTACCGACTGGAAAACATCAGACAGCAGTATAACGGCCGTTGCGTCCTGGAAATCGACGATATGCACATTCACAGTGGCGAAATCCTGGCAGTGGTAGGCCCCAGCGGCGTGGGCAAAAGCACGCTCTTGCGGCTGCTCAACTTCTTAGAAACGCCAACCAAAGGCACCGTCATCTTTCGCGGACATCCATTTAGCAGCAAGCAAGAAATGCCCCTGACTAATCAGCGGCGCGTGACCACAGTGTTTCAACGGCCGTTTCTGCTTAACCGCTCCGTACGAGCCAATGTGAAATATGGCCTCCAACTGCGTGGCCAGCGACAGGGCAAACTGCAAGTGGAGCAAGCCCTCAAACAAGTCGGGCTGCTCGATCTGGCTGAACAAAAAGCGAAAACGCTCTCTGGGGGCGAGGCACAGCGCGTTGCCCTGGCACGAGCCATCGTCATTCAGCCAGAAGTGCTGCTGTTAGATGAACCCACCGCCAACCTGGATCCCGCAAACGTCGCCCTCATTGAAGAGATCGTATGCCGTCTCAACAGACAGCAGTCCACCACAATGGTACTGGTCACACACAACATCTTTCAGGCAAAACGGCTCGCCCACCGCGTCGCCTTTCTGCTTGAAGGCAAAATCGTCGAAATTAGCGACGCAGACACGTTTTTTACGTCACCAGCAGACCCGCGCACAGCGGCTTTCGTCGGTGGCGATATGGTTTATTAACATGGGATAGCAAGCAGCGAGCAGCAGAGTTACCTGCGGCCGACCACCTGCTACCCGCCACGAAAAAGAGGAGTGTCATGAAACGATTTACAACTATTTTCACCATATTGCTCGCCTTATTGTTACTGGTTGGCTGCGGCGGTACCGCTGAAGCCCCAACGGCCGTTACAGAGCCAGCCAGTGCCGAAACAGAGGTAGAAACCGCTGTAGTAGAAGAGCCAGCAGAGGCAGAAGCCCCTGCAGCAGAGGAACCAACAGAGGCAGAAGTGCCAGCCACAGAGGCGCCAGCAGAAGCAGAGGCACCCGCAGAAGCAGACAGTGGCGATACTCTCATTTTAGCAACCACCACCAGCACCGATAACTCCGGTCTGTTGGCCGCCATCTTGCCGTTATTTGAGGCAGAGTATGGCGTCAAAGTCGATGTGATTGCCGTAGGCACGGGTCAGGCACTGCAGCTGGGCACAGATGGCAATGCCGATGTCCTGCTTGTTCATTCCCGCTCCCGCGAAGATGCCTTCATGGCTGCTGGTGATGGCAGTCGTCGTGAAGATGTGATGTATAACGATTTCGTTATCTTGGGACCAGCCAATGATCCAGCTGGTATTCTGGGCAAAAACAAGGCAGCCAAAGCGTTTGAAATGTTGGCCACAAACAACAATGGCGAGTTCGTTTTTGTGTCGCGGGGGGATGATTCAGGCACGCACAATAAGGAAAAAGCAATTTGGGAAGAAGCTGGCATTGAGCCGGAAGGTGAATGGTATATCTCTGCCGGACAAGGGATGGGGGCAGTGTTGACGATGGCAGACGAACGCCAGGCTTACACTCTCAGCGACCGCGCCACTTACCTGGCTCGCACCTTGGAAGGGATTGACCTGGACATCATGGTGGAAGGGGGTGAGATACTCTTCAACCCATATGGCGTCATCGCCGTCAACCCAGACAAAGGGGAACACATCAAAGCGGAACTAGCCAATCAATTCATTGACTGGTTGATTTCGGTACCCACGCAGGAAGCCATCGCCGAATTTGGGGTGGCTGAGTTTGGCAGTCCCCTGTTTACTCCAGATTCGCAGCCGTGGCGTGATGCTCATGGAGCCGATGAAAGTGATAGCAGCGAAGCAGAGGGAGATATCGCTCTGAAAATTATCGGCCTGGTGGATAACGAGATGGGCTGGACGGAAACGGCCGTTCACGACATGGAAACAATCACCGTTGATTCTACCAACAGCAGCGGCGAAGCAGACACCTACACTGGTGTGCCGCTCAATGCCCTGCTCGCATTGGCTGGCGTACAAGATGGCGCTACCACGTTGGTCTTTACGGCGGATGATGGAACCACGGGTGAAGCGTCTCTGGACGAGGTCTTAGCTTGTGAAGATTGCATCCTGTCATTCCGAAATCGGGGTGGTTTCCGTGGCGTCCTGCCAGGATTCGACAAATCCGCTGAGGTTAAAGGCGTTGTTGTCATCGAAGTGAAGTAAAGATTAGGGAGAGGGATGGACATCGATATACGAAAACCCACTGTTTATCGGTGTCCTCCAATTGGCTCTGTTTGTCAGGAACGGCATCAGGCACCTATGTATTATGTATAAATCATCTGTGTAAATCGTTTAGGTGCCGTTCCTTAATTAAACATGACAGCCGGTTCATTCTGGCAAACGCTTTCCCACCATTGTCGAATCCTACCGCCAATAGGTCTGCCCACCCATTGCTCCACGTCATAAACGATTTGCCATAATTTACGGAAATCTACGCCGCTGCCCATCCCCAGTTTATAGGCTAGAAACACCAGGTCTTCTGTGGCCAGGTTGCCTGCCGCTCCTGGGGCAAAGGGGCAGCCCCCTAACCCGCCAATACTGCTGTCAAAAATGCGCACTCCGGCTTGCAAGGCAGTGGTGGCATTCGCCAAACCGATGGCCTGGGTGTCATGCAGGTGAACGGCTAACCGGTTCATATCGAGGCGCCTGCCCAGGGTTTCCATCAGCTGACCCACAGCCAGAGGGTTAGCATGACCGATAGTATCGGCGACAGCCAGTTCATCAATGCCCAGCTCCCAGATTTTTTCCGCAACGGCCGTTGTACGCTGGGGATCTGTTATGCCTTCAAAAGGGCAGACCCAGGCGGCCATCACATAAACTCGCGTCCATACGCCATCACGATTTGCCCGAGATACTAATTTCTTTGTCGTGGCAAACGCTTCTTGAGGTGAGCGACGGGTGTTCCGCTGACTAAATGTGTCACTGACCGATACGCCAAAGGCCATCGCTTTGCACCCCGCCTCAATCGCCCGATCATAACCTCTTTCATTGAACACCAGACCGATAAATTGAATCCCGGCGTCCTGATGTTTAGAAACGGCCGTGGCCATCACCACATCAGCGTCCGCCATTTGCGGCACAGCCTGAGGATGGACAAAACTGGTTAATTCGATATGCTGCAAACCAGCAGCAACCAGGCTGTCAATCAGATGATGCTTTTGGCTCGTTTCAATCCGAGTCAATTCATTCTGTAGGCCATCTCGTGGCCCAACTTCATACACTTTAATGTAATCATTCATCGCTGCTCAGAATTGAGTCTGGTGTTATGACTTTGGCGCCAACCCGCGCCGCTGTCGAAACATCCATCAGCATATTGGTATAACTGGCATTGGCCAAAGGACAGTAGCATTCCTTTGCTAAAATACTGCGCCGCACCTCTTTTATCTTATCCCCAAACCAAATTTCCTTGAAATCATAGTTATAATCGCGTAAATTGCCAAGATTATCGGCACGCACACAACAGGGCCAAACTGTGCCATCAGCATAGATTTGGGCACTGGCCCACCCCGCGTAACAGCCAATCACCTGATCCTGCTCTTCTAAAACACGCTTGACTAACTTGTAATATTCAACACGAAAAGCCTCTGTGATACGAGACACCCCTGAATATTGCTTGCTGTTGACATATGCCGTAAGTCGGTCAATGGCAGCGGCATAATCTTCGGGGCTGGGGGTAATAGGCAGCCCCACCGTGTCTAACTCCACCCGAGGTTCAGCAATTTCTGTAATGAACTGGTCAGCGCCAGATTGGTCGGCGTAAGCGATGAGTTCATCTAAATGCCCTACGCTAAACACTGATACCACGGAATGGATACCCACTGCGAGATTGGGAAATTCATCACGCAAAGCAAGGTATTGCCCCAGTCGTTCTTCAAATTTCTCGAAGTTTCCCTTGACGCCCCGGATGGTATCATGTTTCTGCCCCACACCATCAAGAGACAAGTTGATAATTAGCTGTGAATCTGTGCAAGTTTTAAGGATGTCACGCACTCGTTCAGGGCCGCTTTTCAGGATGGCGTTGGTGGGGATGTTGATAATGCCAGGCTGGCAATATTTGTAAGCGAGTTTGGTCAGATCCACAATATCAGGAAACATGAGCGGCTCGCCCCCACTGATGGTAAACCAATAGGGAGTTTTGCCTAAAGAGGCCAGCACCTTCTCCCATTCGCCCAAGGTTAGTTCGTTTTCACGTTTCATCCAGATGTTGCAAGTGAGGCAGCGGGAATTACACCTAGGGGAAGGTGATAGGGTGATGTTCAACGGCAACATCTTGGGCCAGTTGAATTGTCGGTACATTTTGAAGAGGGGAATGCGTGCCAGCACGCCAAGCATGGAGTTCATAAGCTAAGTAAAGCAGCAAAGAAGCATACCAATCCCATGGTTATGCTTGTTTGTCAGTTAGTCCTTTGTGGTTGTCAGTTCTTTGGTTGTTGTGGCAATTTCCCAAACGGTGTGGTTCTTGTCACCTTTTTTATAATCGCGCCATCCTAGAAAACGGCCGTAAGCTTCTAAAAAGGCAAAACACCAAGACCAAATAAATTGTTTGGGATGCCAATCCAGTTCTTTGAGAAAGAGTTTTAATATTTTTGCACCACTCATCGTACTCACTGCGTAGCCAAGCATCTCTTGCACATCCAGGTGACCAGCATAGATACGGCGACGCTGACGGAGAAAGTCGTCTACATGTTCTGGTCCTTTGTTGTAGACAATGGCCTCGGGCACGTAACAAACTTTGTATCCCTGACCGCGCACTACGGGCTCTACGCTGGCTTCATCGACCGCTGTATGGTAAGGAATGCGTTCAAACACTTTACGGAATGCTGTCATCTCGCCAGCTTTGAAGCCGTGCAGGTTAATCTGATGGTGCAAATCCCACAACATGTGTACCCCAAAGCCCATGAAGGTGTGGGGATCGTTGACGGGCACGGGGCGGCAGCTAGTCATCCCCATTTCTGAATCAGCTAAAGGCGCCACAAGTTTTTCGAGGGCATCATATTCAGGCAGTAAATCTGCGCTGCTGAGGATTAAGACTTTCTCGTGCGCATGGCGCATGAACAGATTGATGGCGGAGGCTTTCCCTTCCCGTTTTTCTTGAATAAGCAAATTGATCCGGGGATCATCAGCGGCAAATTGACGCACTATGGTCTCTGTGTTGTCTGTGCAGCCGCTAATGACGATGATGATTTCTGTTAGCTCAACAATATCGAATTGTGATTTTTGTATTCGTTTGAGCAGTTTGCCAATATTGGCTTCTTCGTTATAGGCGGTTATGCCTATTGAACAGCGTATCTTCTCCATAGGGCAACCTTATCAGAGGTTATGTGAGGTGCAAGTATAACGGGCTACGGAAATTTGACGAATGAGCTACGATCGTTTTTTGCGTTATGAGCTACCTTTCTCAAGCAGGGAGGAAGGGGTATGTGTCATTGACAGGCTGGGGAGCGGTCTTTTTTTATTTTCTGAGAAGCGTGACGGCGCCCGCGAGGTTCCCGGCAACACCAGCCGCGAGCATGATGAGGGCAAGGGTCTGTAGGCTGTCATGGAAGAGCAGGAACGCAGCGATTTGCCCGATGACAATGAGAACCAGCGCCACGACAAACGGCCGTTTTTCGGCGGAGAGCGCATCATTCAACCAGATATTGATACCGGCAAAGAGCGTAGTGGCTAAACCGACCAACCCAAGCAGCATCCCAGGATTGGGGTATTGTCCCCGGAAGACCAGATTTGTGAGCAGCTCAGGCAGCAGAAAATAAACGGCCGTTAACAGAAAACCAGGAAGCAACGTGGCCGCCAAGGCTAGCAACACGTAGGGGCGGGCATCAAGCCCTTGCGCATACCGCTGTGTCGCTTTAGGGAACAAAACCATACCAAGCGCCATAGGCACAAACAAGTTCATGCGTGCCAGGATATTCACAGGGGTGTATTGTGCCGCCAGAGCTTCTGGCAGCAGCCGGTTCACTAAAATAGTATCTGTGTAAGCGAGCAGGGCAAATGAACCCAGACCGACCAAAGTCAGCAAAGAGTAACGCAAGCTAACCTTTTGCACCTCGTCCGTGTGGGGGGTGTGGAAATAGCCTCGCAGCAGCCACACAGCCAAAATCAAAGCGAGACTAGACGCCACGGGGAGCGCCAGGACAGCCCCAACCAAATTTAAGCCAAGCAGAATCAAGCCAACTGTCAAACCAAAACGGAGCACGGATTGGAGAACAGCCACGCCGCCAAGCCCCAGGAAGTTTTGCACACCTTGCAGAGTGCCATCCGTTACCGGACGCAAAAAGAAAAGCAGCAAGGCAAAGCCTGCGGCCATTAAGGTCCACGTCGAATCTACGTTGATCAAATTACTGATGAAGGGGGACAGCAAAACAAAGAGAACGGCCGTTACCAAACCCCACTGCCATGCCCAACGCCAGCGCCCCCGAAGAAAGGAGCCAATGCGTATTTGGGCTTCAGGCAAAATGTCTAATTCAGCGACATAATAAGCAACCACATTGCGAATCACCCAGGTTAGCTGCTCCGCAATTTTAAGCATATTCATAACAGCCAAAAAAGCAATGGCCTCTAAATCAGAAAGCAGTACTCCAGCAAACACCAGCACCAGATAGTCAAAACCACCAGCCACAACGGTGGCACCAGCCATCACCATCCCATCTAAGGCATCGCGGGAACGGACAAGAGATTTGAGGCGCTCAAGCATAAACACCCACTAAACAAGAAGCGTGAAATTTGGAGGAAAAGCAGCTCATGGTATTGGTTCTAAAGACAACAAGGCTCGACTATCCGGGTTCAGTATGCCCTCAGGATTGGTCACAGGCCAGCGCGTGAAATCTGAAGGATGGTAAAGGCCAACAGCCATTTGGTAATCTTGCCAGGAGGAGCCTGCTGGTAAAGTGAGCGGGTGGCGATCAGCAATGATATGGTGCGTCGGCCAGATGGAAAGTGGGTAGCTGTTCTGCACCGGCTGACCATCATGCTGGGTAACAACCTCGCCCGTCTCATCGAGCAGGTGGACAAAGACAACAGCATTCTGGCGTAACGGCCGTTCTGTTTGCCAATATAAACTCACCTCCACCTGATTCTCAGCCGTCGGCTCCAGCGAGAAGCCCAGCAACCTCACGGCATCACCAAATTGATGTCCAGCCGCCTGCGCCGTTGTCGGTAGTTGGGGCAAGAGCCAATCCGTTTGGGCAAAGATCTGCGGTTGGAACCAGTAACCCTGTGGCTGCGCACGAACCGCCTCCGTCACCAAACGCAGGGTGCCCCCCTGCCCGGCAAACGGGGTCAAATCCACATCAAACCACACCGTTTCGGTATCAACGAACTGAGTGGCCAATTCTGTCTCGTCAAAATAGATGGTGTATTGCAGCTGACCCGGCTCTTTCACCTGCGCCCCTACTCGCAAACGGCCGTTTTGCGGCACATCGAGAGCATAGCCAATTTCCGACTCAGCCGGCACCACAATGGCCGGATAATCAGCCACAATGGTTGTGTCGATAAATCGTTCCTCCGGCTGGCGGTCAGCCGTCCACAGCAAGAGCGACAAGTCATGCACCAGACGCTCACCTTCGCCCCAAGTTGCGTCGCTGCTCTCAACGACAGCAGGAGGCTGCAAAGTGACAGCACCATTGATCCCGGGAATCTGCACCCGTCCCCCGCCAATCTGCCAGCCCAATAATCCGGCCAATAAGCCAACCAAAGTCCACAAAACAGCCTGGCCTAAACGTTGCCCAAATGGGCGAGCTAAGATTAGATAGACCACACTCAAACTCACCATCACCAGCAACAAAATCGCAAAAGTTTCCCCTTTGAACGGCTTATATTGCTGCAAACGCAGTCGAAAAAGATCAGGTAACAGCTGCTCTAGTAAGGCATCAAAAACGGCCGTTCCCGTCACATACGTGCGTAAATCCAGATTGCCAGGGCGATGAAATTCATTCAGCTGCACCGCACCACCCAAACGGTCGCCTCCTAGCGTGCGCGTGATCGCCGGTTCCGCAATAGGCACATGTGGCGCTGACAACGTGAACCAAAAAGTTTTGCCCTCCGCCTCTGCAATCGTCGGAAATTCAAAACGCACATACCCGCCGCGAGGATCCTCAGGGAACACTTGATAGCCGACATACAAAGAACCCGTTTCGTCAGACAAGACCACATCAACCACACCATAAGGCGACCCGCGCAGCCAAACTTCAACCTGAGACAGGTTATCTGCCCCACTAACAAATGGTTGCGTCACACTGTTCTCAGCAAAAAACGCCACGGGGAAAGGTTGAGGCACGCCGGGCGCCTCCTGCGCCTGCGTCCAGGGACGTGGATACAGGTAGTGGGCATCATAAAACATGGGCACTTGCACTTGAGCGCCAGCGCTTGTGCTGCGCCAATAACCGCTCCGCACCAACAGAAACAGCACGCCGCCCAGAAGCAGCATCCAAAAGATTGGTGTTTTGAGGCTTGAGCGTAGTTTTTGACGAGCATTCACAAAAGCACCTCTCCCCTCTCACAAATAATAGCGCGGCACCACATAGGCCAACAAAGCGACAACATTAAACAGAAACATGCTGATTCGCAGCCAGGCATGCAGTGGCATTTGCCATCGTTTAGGCGTCACATAAAGCAAGCCCAAGGTCAAAAACGTGAGCATAGGCACAATCGTTCCCAGCCAATAACGCCCCTGTAAGCCACGGCCGTTTCCATAATCCCACCAAAATGTTAAATCATAGAGTTGTATGAGCAGCACCGGCGTGATGATCGTAAGCGTCAGGAATGCCCACACAATCACCGGCGCCATATTTTTGCCCTGCTGCCAATCTGAGAATAACGGCCGTTTCTCCCAATCACGCCATAGTTTCCAGGCCAGACCCGCCATCGCCAAAAAGGTCAGGATGCGCAAAAAATGGTAAAACCAGGGTGCCACAGGCGTGTCTAGCCAGCCAAAATGTGCCCACCAGGTGGTAAACAAACCACCCCACACACTTTGATAATAATCAATCATATGTGGCAACGGCGCGTAATCATAAAAAGGATTCTGGATAATCCGATGCCCTTTCAACACTGGATTGAAGTAAAACAAATCTTGATTGATGCGCCAACTGCGCTGCATCCACCACGCCAAAGGCAAGATGATCAGCACATTCATGAGCAGCGCCGATCCAAACACGCGCCAGCGCCGCCCCTGCCCCCGCCACCAATCATAAAACACAACCAGAGCCACCAACGGCGCCAAGCCGCTCAGCGTGGGCTTCATCAGCATCCCCGCCGCAAATGTCACGCCAATGGCGATGGCCGATGGCCAAGCAAAACCATCCCGCAGCACGCGCAAACAGAGATAGATCAACAAAGAGTACAACACAAAAAAGCAGCCATCGACAGAGATAACGGCCGTCATTTGGGTCAGTTGAGGGTGAAATGCCACCAGGGTAGGAATCGTCAGGCGCATGGCCGCCTTGGTGGGAAAAAGCAGCCTGGAAATGAGGTAAGCCACTATGACGATAGGGCAGCTCACCAACAGCGCAAACAAACGCTGCACCTGCATGCGCACCAGCAAATCTTCACCATAGGCAATGAACCGGTAGGGCACAGAAGCTATCAGGTAATAAAGGGGGGTGGCATGCATAAGCTTGCCCATAGTGTCTAATTCAGTGCTGGTACGCACCGAGGCTGGCAGTTGGGCGAACTCTGCTTCACGCAAGCCAACAGGGTTGTCGCTCCACCCCTGCCGCTGCTCGGGCTGATAATCCAGTCGTCCAACATCGGCCAATTCCCGCGACAATGTCAATTCATCTGGCAAAATCTCATCACCAACATCAGGCAAACGGCCGTTTTCACCGATAAATTGAATCACAGCATAATGGTCATCCTCATCAGGTCCTTGCCAGAGAGGCAGCGCCAAACTCCACATGGCCCCTTTCACCAACATGATGGCCAATAACAACAAGATAAGCCACCATTCCCGGCGCGATTGGTGGCTGGAAATCAGAGGCTCGTTTTTCATCCAGCGTCCTCTTTCACCGCCACATAATAACAATGAGCCGAACTTTTGCGAAACAGCTTCACAAACAACCGCTCAATTTGCACAAATATCGGCGTTAGCTTTTCCATAAACGGCAGTTGGTCTGGCAAAATCTCCCACATCCAGAAAATAACACTGTACTGCTCTGCTTTCTCTACACGAAAACCTTCTTCGCCTAACTGTGTTTTCAATCCCTCAAAATAGAACGGCGCGTTCACCTCATCCCCCAACCATTGGGGATAAAGCCGTCGCCCCCAGCGAATAAAAGGATGATTCTCCGTTGTCTCCACCAAAAAGAGGCATCCTCCCGGCCTTAAACAGCGGCGAACCTCTTGCAAAGCACGGGCAACATCACCAATATGGTGCAGCACATGCTGAATATAGATGAGGTCGAACTGCTCATCCGCAAACGGCAAATCCAAACCACTGCCTATAACCACGGGTCCATGAACCAAGGCCAGCTGCACCCGCTCCGGCACCACATCAAGACCCATAGGAAAACGGCCGTATTGCCGAAAACGACTCATATTCCAACCAGAAGCACAGCCCATATCGAAGATCTTCTCCACACCAGGCTGCTGCATCACACGTTTCTCTTCAGCAAAATAAGGCAGCACCTGGTAACGGCTGGGCGACCAGTTTTCACCAAAAGTAACAGGCTTACGATAATCCATAAAAACTATTCAACACGCTTAATATGTGCCCCTAAATCAATCAACTTCTGCTCAATATTTTCATAACCCCGATCAATTTGTTGGATATTATGGATGACACTGGTTCCTTCCGCACACAAAGCTGCCAACACCATCGCCATCCCAGCGCGAATATCCGGGCTAGGCACACCTTGCGGACTGGCATGGAGTTTACTGCCGCCAGCCACAATCACACGATGAGGATCACAAATGACAATCCTGGCTCCCATAAAAGTCAGGTTATCCACAAAAAAGAAGCGGCTCTCATACATCCAATCATGCAATAAAACAGTCCCTTTCGCCTGTGTGGCAATCACCACAGCGATACTCATCAAATCCGCCGGGAAACCAGGCCAGGGCATAGGTTTGATGTGGGGAATGCGCCCACCCAAGGCCAGTTGGATGTTCATACGCTGTTCAGATGGCACCAGAATAATATCGTTGCCCTCCACCAGCCAATGGACACCTAGTTTCTCAAACACCAACTCAATCATGCCCAGATTATGAGGGTCTGCATCCTTAATGCGAATCTCGCCGCCTGTGACTGCGGCAGCGCCAATGAAGCTGCCAACTTCCATAAAATCAGCACCAATACGGAATTCCGTTCCCGTCAATTTTTCCACGCCATGAATAGTCAAGCGATTGGTGCCGATACCCTCAATTTGCGCTCCCATTTGATTGAGAAAATTGCATAAATCGCGCACATGAGGTTCGCACGCAGCATTATCAATAATCGTAATGCCTTTAGCAAGAGAAGCAGCCATCACCGTATTTTCCGTAGCCGTGACACTAGCCTCAGCTTGTAGATGATAGCCTGCGCCGAGCAGCTTCTTTGCTTTCATCTGGAAAATACCCTGCCCCAGCAGTTCAACTTCAGTGCCGAGGGATTCTAAACCGCGAATCAAGGTATCCAGGGGGCGTCCCCCAATCACATCGCCACCGGGCAAAGGCAAAGTCACCTCTCCCATTCGCGCCAATAAGGGCCCCGAAAAGACAAAGGATGCCCGCGTGCGTCCCGCCAACCTGCTGTCTAATTCAGTTTTGTATACATTTTTGGCATGCACACGCCAACTGCCATTGCCCAGGTCAATCAGTTCGGCTCCAATATCTTCTAGCAATCTAATTGTATTTTGGACATCTTGAATATTTGGAATATTGTGTAAGATAACTGGCTCATCAGTCAGCAAACAAGCAGGTAACAGTTTGAGTGCTGCATTTTTGTTACCACTCGCCTTAATCGTACCATGCAGACGATGACTCCCTTCAATGATAAACTTTCCCATATGATTTTGACTCTTTTTTATTGGAGACATGAATAAATCTATGTCTCAGGTCAGTAAGAAATGTAGGAATCGTGATTGTACCAATGCCTAACACCAAGACAACCCACGAGATCCCTACAGCCGTAAATTTGCAGCAATTCCAATTCAACAGGCCGTTTGTTTCCCGCCAGTCCATGCTGCGCCCACCCCTCTAACACCATGGGCACTGGTGATAAATTTGGTCAACTTGCCTGTGACCTTACCGAGTAGTAAACTAGAGGTTACCTATCACTAATCTTGCTTACCTCCAATCCTAAAGGAATGGCGCATGTACGAACGAGTTCTCGTAATTGATGATTCTCAAGAAATCCGTGAATTTTTAAGCGAATATATTCTTAAGCCAAAAGGGTTTGAAGTACTGTCTGCATCGAATGGCCTCATGGGCTTAGAGATGGCTATTGCCAAAGAACCAGATTTGATGATTGTGGATCAACAAATGCCCCGGTTAACAGGCTTAGAAGTATTAGAAAAGCTGAAAGAACGCGGCATTGAAATTCCCGCAATTTTGGCCACAGCACATGGCTCTGAAAAAAAGGCTGTGTCCGCATTCCGTCTTGGTATTCGTGATTATGTCATCAAGCCATTTGATGCAGATGAAATTAGCGAATCGGTAGACAAAGCCTTACGCGAGAGCCGTTTAGCCCGAGAGCGGGATCAACTGGTGCAACAGTTGATGGAAAGTAACTCACAGCTGCAACAACGGGCACAAGAATTAAATGTTTTGTATGGGGTTGGCAAATCTGTGGCTTCTTCCCTGGATTTAGAAGAAGTGCTACACCGCGTTGTGGAAGCTGCTGTGTATGTCGTTGGAGCCGAGGAAGGCTCCCTTATGCTTTTAGATGAAGAGCAAGGTGAGCTATATATTCGCGCTTCTAAGAATCTTGATTCAAAAGCCCAATCGATGCGCAAGCGAGTTTCTGACAGTCTGGCTGGTAGAGTGTTGCAAACAAAAAGAGCCATCGCCATTGGCAATGACTCACAATGGAAACGAACGCATACGGCTTTGCTAGTGAAGTCTCTCATTTATGTGCCCCTGATTTTGCAAAATAAACCAATTGGCGTGCTGGGAGTCACCAATCGCTTAAAAGAAACTTCGTTTGATAGCAATGATACCCGAGCGCTTTCTGCATTGGGCGGGTATGTCACCATTGCCATCAATAACGCCAATATTTACAGCGAAATTGCCTCTGAGAAAAATACGCTAAGTGCCATTGTGGATTTGACTGATGATCCCATTCTGGTGCTGCAATCTGATCGTGCCTTGCTCATTGCCAATTCAGCAGCGAGAAAAGCCTTCAATTTACCAGAAAACAATGTGATTGGTGAGTCAATTGATAATTTGGTTAGTGGTAGTTTCTTGAAATTTGTAAGTCAAGAACAGGAAGATGCTCTCTCTCTTAAAGAAGAGATTACTTTAGACAATGGCATAACGTATGAAGCTAAGATGACGTTAATTGAAGGGGGCAATCGTTCCATCCTTCTGCAAGCCAAATAATCAGTGAGCTTTCATGCCCAACCAGAAATGATTCGGTAAAACTGTTATCCCTCCTCGGTATCAAACCGTATCTCATCATTCTGCACCCAAAAAGAATCGGGAATGGGTGCAACATTGACGCTTTCCAATCGGGGTCTGATCAGATAAGGCCTGGCCAATAGTGAATAGGTAAACCTTTGATACATCTGTTTGATACTCATATGCAAATCATAATCCCCAATAAATGCTGACTGAAAATAAATGGCCTGATCATCTTGAACGAGTAAAAAGTCTCCCTCGCCCAATAAAAACTCTGCACCACATTTTCCTATGCCAGAGGCGGCACTTGCCTGCATTGTATCTTGGGTTTTGCCAACGATGCGCACAGGCAAACTCGCCTTGACATGCGCACACAGCCACTCGGATTCCGGTGAATTTGTGGTCAAAATTAAATGAATTCCTGCTTCAGCACCTCGTTGCAGCAAGGAGATTAACGGTTCCATGACAGCTTGCTGGCCAGCCTCAATCAGTGCCACAACGTTGTCTATCATGAGCAGAATGGCTGGGGTATTTTCATGCAGTTCCAACCGGTTTTCCATCTCTGCTGAAAGCCAATTTAGTAGTTGGCAGGAATCTTCTAGCCGATAAGCAATGTGAGCAGACATATGGGGCAATACAGTCAATGGTTCCAGCCTGGAAAAGCCATCATCTTGATGAGCTATCGGGGCAATCACGACTTGCTGCAGCTGGGATTGGCGAGCTGTCAAGGCCAGCGATGTGGCAATGGTGCGCAAGAGAGAGGTTTTTCCGGCATCTTCAACCCCTGAAATCAGGATATGATTTTCACCAATCGGCAGCAGTAACGGCCGTTTCCCATCAGTTAAGCCCAAAACGGCCGTTCTTGCAGGAATCTCATCAACCATCACCATCACATCCAGCAGACGAACAGGAGCCGTTTGTGGCATGCTGACAGAGATTTGCACGCATCCGTTATCCTTCTCAATGGAAATGTTGGGCACACCCAAAGCGCATTTCAAATCAGCCATCAACTCCTTCAATTTTTCCCAGCCAGCATCCAGCTGCGGGGACAAGCCAAACTGAACCGTATCTGGCAAGACAACGCCGCCCAAAACGTGCGCTGGCACCTGGTGAGCATCCATCACCCGCTCAATCTGACGAGACTGCAATTGCACTCGATATTGCAAACGTTGTTTTTGCAACTGCCTTCGTTGTTCTAAACGGTTCTGAGCGGGCGCAAAAGAAAACATATGTTCTAATTCTTCCTCAAAAAAAAGACGACCGCTTGACCGTCTTTCTTTAATCTCAGGAGTGACACTAAGGAAACGACTTCGTCGTATTATCTAATATCCGTTCCTTAGTCGCTGACTGTTGTTGAATTAGCAGGTTGGTACGCAGCCAGCAAAGTGCCGTGGACTAGGCCGTTTGGCGTAAGACCATCATCACTTTGCCTTGAACCTGGACATCATCTGGAGCCACATAAATTGGCTCCATCGTTGGATTAGCGGGTTGCAGGCGAATCCGCTCGTCATCATAATAGAAATATTTCAGGGTCATCGTGTCCCCTTCTAACCACACAGCCACCATATCACCATTATTTGCCGTTTGCTGATGCTTCATGATGACAATATCACCATCATTGACCATGGCATCGATCATGGAATCACCATCAACACGCAGCGCAAACAGATCTTGAGAACGGCCGTTTACCATTGTTGAACTAATCTCTATGGCATCTTCCTCATCATAAGAGCTAAAATCACTCATCACAGACTCAAGGGGTAAACTAGCACCAATATTGCCGCGCAGAGGAATCCTCAACAAGCCATCAACAACCTGATTGACATTGTTGGCAACCACCCCCAAAAACTCAAGCGCCTTGTCTGTAAAGCTAATCCCGCGGGAAACTTCAGAATCTCGAACCAGGTATTCTCGTTCCTCAAGGCGAGTAAGATTATAATTGACAACCGAAGTTGAACTGATATCCACAGCCGCACCAATTTCACGAATCGTGGGAGGGCGGTCGTGCTCCTTTCGGTATTTATAAATAAAACTCAAGATGTTTTTTTGCCGTTCAGATAATGGTTTCTTTTTAGCCATGCCAGCCACTCCTTGATCATCAATCAGCTTGCATTTTGCTAGAAATATTGACAATCGCTCATTTGTTCTGCTCATTATAAGCGAACAGGTGTTCGATGTCAAGATAAATTTTACGTCAACTAAATCAAGATAAACCGGCACAAATAAAGAACCAGCTCAGCAGGCAGGGCAAGAAACAACCTGGCTAAAACATGATGAACACTCCCCCTGACACTTCATCCACGTTAGCCAGCCAGGGTTGATTGTGGAAAAGGGATGATAGCAAAGCGTCACCATTGTGCGCCAACCTACATCAGGACTTGGCAATCAGCTTTTTTGGCGGTTGCGGTAAAGGTTTGGATCGACTTGGGCAGCCATAGCCAAAACATCCAGGTTGCCACCTAAAAAGACATTGATTTTTTGAACCTGTGTCATGGGGTCAGACAGAATGTCGCTGTAATGGACATACAGCACCTGAAAGTTGTCTTGCGCGTCCAACCACTTTTTCGTGGCAGTCAGATGCTTCTGAAAAAGCTCAGCCATTTGAGCATCATCCATCTGGTTACTGTCCTCCCCTCGATTTACCAGCATCTGACGCTGCGAAGCTAAAATCTCATCCATATGGCGGCGCACAAAGATAACTTTGTACTCATAATCAGAGGGCAAATGTTTGAGCAGCGCCGATATAACTTTCACAACTTTGTCCACCGCCTCTGCCACCCAGGACGTATCCCCCTTGTCCATTTGCTTCACACGCTCAAACTCATAATACCCCTTGGGGTTGTCAGAATCAGCTTCTCTTATTTCATCGATCATCGGCGGAATGCCCCCCGCCTCTAACATTTTCATCATCATCGAGGTTCCCGACCTCGGCAATCCCGATACAACATAAACCACTGGTTTTTCTTTCGATCCGAATAGTTTTGAGAGAAAACTCATGGAAGATCCTTTTATTTGACCAAGGACGAGCGGCCAGACCATTGTCGGTAAGGAACGGAAATCAATAAGACACCAAAGTCATCTCCTTACCGTTCCTTGAAACTAACGATGCCATTCCATATTTTATGTCGTCATCAGTCATTTTAAAATCATATCTGTATACGCATCTCTCCTCATTTGAGACATTGAAATTGTAACCCGATATTTAGATATTGACATTGGCAAAAGAAGGTATATAATTTCGGCATACTCAAATTTAGGTGCGGCTAAAACCATATTTAGACACGTACAGAAAATTGAAGTTATGATGAATTTATCGCAAGCAGCACAAGATTATCTGAAAACAATCTATCGCATCACCGAAGACGGGGGTAGGGCAACAACAAATCAGTTGGCCAAAGAACTGGATATCAAACCAGCTTCTGTTACCGGTATGGTACAAAAGATGGCGAAATGTGACCCGCCCCTGGTGGCTTATCGCAAGCATCAAGGGGTAGTATTAACGGCCGTTGGCAAACACGCTGCCCTGGAAATGATTCGGCACCATCGCCTCATCGAAACTTTTCTACACGAAAAGTTGGGGTACGACTGGGACGAAGTACATGAAGAAGCAGATCGGTTGGAACATGTCATCTCAGAAGAAATGGGAATCCGCATAGCAGAGATCCTGGGACATCCAGAACGAGATCCACACGGGCATATCATCCCCACTATCGACTTAGAAACCAAGCTAACCACCGAGTTTCCGTTGGCTGCGTTAGCAGTAGGACAAACGGCCGTTATCCGCCATGTCAACGATGAAGACCCAGCCATTCTGCGTTGGCTTGCTGGCCACAACCTGCGTCCCGGCACCACACTCAAATTCATCACGATTATCGACGATGGCTGCCACCGCATCCAAACCGACGAAGGACACCTTGATTTACCCCTTTCCGTAGTAGACAGCATCCACGTTGATTTAATCTAACAATCAAAGATTGAAGATTAAAGAGCAGCATATAACCAATCCCTAATCTTCAATCTTAATTTTTTATTACTTCAAGGAGAAACAATACAGTGAAACACCTAACAACTATCCCCCTCATTATCATTTTGACCATCATTTTAGCTGCCTGTGGTGGCGAAGCCTCAACTTCCACTGCAAAAGACAGCAAACTCAATGTCGTTGCCACCATTGGCCAAATAGGCGATGCTGCCGAAATCATCGGGGGTGACCATGTCAACGTCACCTCCCTGATGGGAGCAGGCGTTGACCCCCACCTCTACACCGCCAGCGAGAGCGATGTCTCCAAACTGACGGAAGCCGATGTCATTCTCTACAACGGCCTCTTCCTAGAAGCACAAATGGCAGATGTCCTCAAGCAAATCGGTGAAACAAAAACGGCCGTTGCTGTAGCCGAGGCCATCCCTGAAGAAAGATTACTCGCTTCCGTCGATTACGCCGACGAACACGACCCCCACGTCTGGTTTGACGTAGAACTCTGGTCAATCGTCGTCGAGGCCGTACGCGACACACTTATTGAAGCCGATCCAGACAACAGCAAAGCATATCAGGACAATGCCACAGCCTATCTGGCAGACCTGGCAGACCTTCAAACCTACGTCAGTGAACAAGCCGCCAGCGTGCCAGACCAACAGCGCGTCCTCATCACCGCCCACGACGCCTTCAACTACTTCGGCCGAGCCTACAACTTTGAGGTCATGGGTCTACAAGGCATTAGCACCGAATCAGAAGCCTCCACCGCCGACGTGCAAAACCTGGCAAACTTTATCGTGGAGAATCAAATTCCTGCCATCTTCGTAGAATCTTCCGTCCCCGTACGCACCGTTGAAGCTGTGCAAGCAGCTGTAGCCGATCAAGGTTTCAACGTCGAAATCGGCGGCGAACTCTTCTCCGATGCCATGGGCAACCCTGGCACCCCAGAAGGGCATTACACAGGCATGGTACGACACAATATCGATACCATCGTTGGCGCACTTCTAGCAAAATAAACAGTTTGTCGTGCGTGCTTTAGTACGCATCCAGATGCATGCTAAAGTGCGCACCACAAACGGACATCACTATGAACATAAAATACGCAATCGAAGTAGAAGATTTAACCCTGGCCTATGGCGAAAAGCCAGTCCTATGGGACATCGACTTCCGTGTCCCCGAAAGCACCTTGATGGCCGTTGTCGGCCCAAACGGCGCCGGCAAGACCACCCTCATCAAAGCCATCCTGGGGCTGCTCAAGCCAGCGGCAGGACGCATCCTCATCTATGGTCGCACCTACGAAGAACAGCGCAAACTGGTCGGGTACGTGCCCCAACGCGGCAGCGTCGATTGGGACTTCCCCACAAGCGTCCTCGATGTCGTCATGATGGGACGCTACGGTAAACTAGGCTGGTTTCGCCGCCCAGGCAAAAAAGACAAAGAGATGGCACTAGGAGCGCTGGAAAAAGTAGGCATGAGCAAATACGCCCATCGCCAAATCAGCCAACTTTCTGGTGGCCAACAGCAGCGCACTTTCCTGGCTCGCGCCCTCGTTCAAGATGCCAAAGTGTACTTCATGGACGAACCATTCCAGGGCGTTGATGCCACCACAGAACGCGCCATCGTCGCCCTGCTCAAAGAACTGCGCGAAGCAGGTAAAACCGTCGTGGTAGTGCATCACGATTTGCAAACTGTGCCCGAGTATTTCGACTGGGTCACATTGCTTAACGTACTGCGCATCGCCAGCGGACCCGTTGACCAGGTCTTCACCGACGAGAACTTACGCCTGGCTTATGGCGGTAAAGTAAACTTCCTCTCCCGCAGCAACGGCAACGGCACAATGACACCTGAAACATATGCCCAGCCGCTTAAGTAAGAATCATTATGGAAATTTTTAACGACTTACTCTTTAACTACACACTCCGCACCGTCGCTCTTGGGGCAGTCACGTTGGGGCTTGTCAGCGGGGCGCTTGGCTCCTTTGCAGTGCTGCGGCGACAAAGCCTGCTCGGCGACGCCATGTCTCATGCCGCGCTACCCGGCGTGGTGTTAGCCTTCATGATTACCGGCAGCAAAGCACCAGCCATGCTGCTGCTGGGAGCCGCCATTGCTGGCATTTTGGGCACGATGTTTATGATTGCGATCACCCGCCACACGCGCATTAAGGAGGACAGCGCCTTAGGTATCATTTTGTCCGTTTTCTTCGGCTTTGGCTTGATGCTGCTCACCTTTTTACAGCGCAATCCCGACTCCCGCCAAGCCGGCTTGAACAATTTTCTGTTTGGGCAGGCAGCCACATTGCTAGAACGAGATGTGATCACGATGGCAATTTTTGGTGGCGGCGCCCTCATTTTGATGGTGGTGTTCTGGAAAGAGCTGAAAATGCTTAGTTTTGATGTGGATTTTGGTGCTAGTTTAGGCTTTTCGATGCGCCTATTAGATATTTTGCTAACCAGTTTACTCGTCATTGCCATCGTCATTGGCTTGCAAGCGGTGGGCGTGGTTCTCATGAGCGCCATGGTGGTAGCACCAGCCGCAGCTGCTCGCCAATGGACAAACAAACTGAGCATGATGGTTGGTTTGGCTGCTCTGTTTAGCGCGATTGCCGGTGTCAGCGGCACCATGATTAGCAGCACGGGATCGGGGCTGTCCACTGGGCCGTTGGTGGTGCTATCTATCAGCGTGATTGTGCTGATTTCCTTCCTGTTTGCCCCCAATCGTGGCCTGGTGTGGAACTGGCTGCGCCAACGCAAAAACCGTCAAAATCTGCGCGTGCGTGCCGTGCTATCCAACTTATACTTGCTAGCACAACAGCATGATGATTTGGAACACGCTCACGAAACGGCCGTTATTCGTACCATGAGCTTCGGCCAAGGCGGCACCCGACACAGTCTCACCATCTTGGAACAACTCGGCTGGGTGAAAAAGGCAGGTGATGATCGTTGGGCGTTGACACCCGATGGTGCCGAAGAAGCTAAAAAATATTTACCAGCTGGATAACCAAAGATTAAAGATTGACATTTCACCTAAACAATCGGCAATCATTAATCTTCTTTAGGTTTTTACTATACTATGACTTCATCACAAATCGAAATTCAATTGATTGCAGCAGTCGTGGCCGTAGCCTGCGCACTGCCAGGGGTATTCCTGGTGCTGCGCCGCATGGCAATGATGAGCGATGCTATCAGTCACACTGTTTTGCTAGGCATTGTCTTGGCCTTCTTCTTGGTCGGTTCAATGGAATCACCATTACTGGTATTTGGTGCCGCAGCCATGGGGCTCGTGACCGTCAGTCTTGTAGAACTGCTCAACAAGACGGGGCTGGTTAAGCAAGATGCAGCCATTGGTCTTGTCTTTCCGGCGCTGTTTAGTCTGGCGGTGATTCTAATTTCACGGTATGCCAACGGCGTCCATTTAGATGTAGACGCGGTGCTGCTGGGTGAACTGGCATTTGCTCCTTTTGACCGCTTAACCATATTCGGCACCAGCGTGCCCAAATCATTGGCGATCATGAGTGGCATTTTGCTGCTCAACATCTTATTCATCACCGTGCTTTACAAAGAACTCAAGTTGGCCACCTTTGATGCCGGGCTGGCAGCCACCCTGGGATTATCACCAGCGTTGGTTCATTATGGGCTGATGGGCATTGTCTCTATAACGGCCGTTGGTGCTTTCGATGGGGTTGGCTCTATTTTAGTGGTCGCCTTGATGATCGCACCAGCCGCGGCAGCCTATCTACTCACCGACAGTCTGCCACGTATGATTGGCCTGGCAGCGCTCATCGGTATTCTCAGTGCAGTTAGTGGCTACTGGCTTGCCCGCACCCTGGACGCCAATATCGCTGGCTCGATGGCCACAATGACTGGGGTCGTCTTCCTCGCCACTTTCCTCTTTTCACCGAAACGGGGCATGGTAGCAGTAGGGCGTCGCCGTCAACGTCAGAAATGGGAATTTGCCCAAACGTCGCTGGCGATGCACCTCATGAATCACGAAGCAACACCCGCTGCCTCCACTGAATGCACCGTTGAACACCTGCAAGAACACTTCCGCTGGCAACCTGACTTTGCCGACAAAGTCATCGTCAAAGCACAGCAGCGTCATCTCATAAAACGGGAGAATGGGCATTTAGTTTTGTTAGATAACGGCCGTTCTCTAGCGAGGGAAGCCTTGATCAATTAAATGTAGTAAATGGCCGCTGGCCAACGACCAAAATAAGTCAGCGGCCATTTACCACAACCTGGAAATCATCCGAGAACAAGATCCGTTTCGCCCCCCACCTACCCCTCCTTCAACCCCAAAGATAACAGCCGCCAATTCGTTGCCCACGTTTATCCCCCCGCCACAAAAAGGCCACTAAAAATCAAATGTGCATAAAATATTGACGAGTTCTGCACAAGTTTTGCAGATTTTCTCATTAAAATAGCTCCGAACAACCAAGTTAGAAACTTCAATAAAGGAGTTGTATTGATGGATGCAAATCAAAAGCGGAAACGCATCTACTGGATTATTGGTGTCGTTGTGGCGCTGGTTATCATAGGTGCTTTCTTGTTTTTCCGCAGTCGGCAATCCCAACTGGCATCAGATGCGGAAAATGAACAAGAAACCGTCACCGCCTTTATCGGCAAGCTGTCTGCCAGCGCCACCGCCAGCGGCACGGTTTCCCCCGGCCAAGAAACAGCCCTCTCTGTGGAGATGCCCAACCTCGTCAAAGCAGTACATGTGCGCGTCGGTGACCATGTGTCAACCGGAGATGTACTCATGCAGCTAGACACAGATGCATTGGCGATCAATCTGGCTGTCGCTGAACAAAACCTCAAGCTAAAAGAAGCAAGTCTGGCAGACTTACAAGCAGAACCAAGTGAAGCAGAACTAGCTTCTGCGCAGGCAGCGCTGCTCAGCGCCCAGGCTCAACTGGATGATTTGCTTTCAGGTCACACAGCAGAAGAAGTAGCAGCACAGGAAGCCAACTTACGCGCCGCAGAAGCCAATGTGTGGGCGGCCTCTGCTCAGTTGAACCAAACGCAAAATGCAGTCAAACCTGCCGACATTGCCGCCGCTGAAGCCAATTTGGCCGCCGCCGAAGCCAATCTCAAGAGCGTGGAGTTGCAATACACGCGCAACCCTGATCCAGATGACTTCACAGCCAATGCGGCTCTGGCTCAAGCACGGGAACAAGTTACTTCGGCACAAGCTGCCCTCGATAATCTGCGGGCAGGTCCAGACAGCAATCAAGTGGGCAACGCCCAAGCCAGTCTCTCAGCTTCAGCCGCACAACGAGATGCAGCTTTAGCTAATTTCGACAAGTTCAATGCGGCGCCTACGGCAGCTCAAGTTGCCGGAGCCGAAGCACAAATTGCGCAGGCACAAGCTAATCTCGATGCTCTACTCAATGGTGCTACAGACGAACAACTAACTGCTGCTGAAGCAGAAGTAGCGCAGGCGAAAATCAGTGTAGCCGATGCCCAAGCCGCGTTAGATGCCATGACGATTGTGGCGCCGTATGCTGGTATGATAACGGCCGTTAACTATGCCGAAGGTGAATTTGCCAGCGGTCCCGTTATTGAACTCATTGACGATAGCAACCTGAAAGTGATATTAGAAGTCGATGAAGTCGATGTGGGCAGCATCCAAGTGGGTCAAAACGCCACCATCAACATGGAAACCTGGCCCAACGAAGAGATCGCCAGCGAAGTGACCACCATCGCGCCCAGCGCAATCACCCAGCCCGGCAGTTCCCTGGTTACCTACGAAGTGCATCTCTCCCTCAGCGACACAGAGCTGCCTATTCTGATCGGCATGACCGCTAACGCCAACTTAATCACAGCAGAAAAAAGTGACATCCTCCTGGTTCCCAACAAAGCCATCAACGCCAACCGTTCCACCGGCACCTTCAGCGTCAATCTAAAAATTGATGACACGATTGAAGAAGTCCCAGTTGTGATTGGGCTGCGTGATAATCAAAACACCGAAATCCTCGATGGCATCAACGAAGGTGATGTCTTAGTGGTGGGCAACATCATCCCCCGCGCCCAATTTGGCCCAGCCAACAGGTAAACCCTAAACGGATATACACATGAACAATAAACCCAAAAATCGCAAAAAATGGATATGGATTGGCGTAGGCATTGTCGCCATCATCATCATTGCTTTGCTGGCCGCACCATTCATCTTTGGCGGGCAATTTGCCATCAGCAAGCAAGACCAAATCACCGGCACCGGAGACACTGTAACTGCTTTCGTTGGTGATTTAGCGGCCAACGCCTCGGCTAGTGGTCAGGTGAAAGCACAGCGCGACGCTCGCCTGGCATCCTCTACCTCAGGTGACATTGACAAAATCTATGTGGCCCTGGGGGATGAAGTCGCTGAAGGTGACCCGCTGCTCAAATTCAACACCGACACCTTGGAACGTGCTGTCGAATCAGCTAGACAAAGCTTGCTCATCCAGGAAGCCAATCACGAAGCGCTAACAGCCCCGCCTACAGCCAGTAACCTAGCTGCAGCTGAAGCAGCTGTGGCCAGCGCCCAAGCCCAGTTGGACGACATCCTGGCTGGCGCTAGTGACGAAGATATTGCCGCCTCCGAAGCGAATGTACGCGCTGCTCAAGCCAATGCGTGGGCAGCTTCTGAGCAACTGCAGCTGGCTCAAAGTGGTGCCAGTGAATCAGAAATCGCATCGGCGCAAGCAAACCTCATTGGCGCCCTGAGCCAACAAGATGCCTTACAAGAATCATACGACATGCTAACTGAATGTTTTGACATTGAATTTCCTGATGGCTCTAGCCACAATATTTGCCCAGGTCTAGGCGATCCCGAAGAGCAAACACGCTACAACTTGCAAACAGCCAATGCCAACGCGGCAGCCGCTCAAGCCCAACTAGATGCCCTGTTGGCTGGCCCTGACAGCAATTCAGTTTCTATCGCGCAAGCCAGTTTGGCCGCCGCCAACGCAAATCTTGAAGCAGCTCAAGCAAATCATGAGGTCTTACTCAACGGCGCAACGGCAGCGCAAGTGGCCAACGCTGAAGCCTCGTTGGCACAAGCAGAAGCGAGCCTGGAGTCTCTGGTTAACGGCCCCACGGAGGGACAGCGAGCAATGTCTGCAATCGGTGTGGAACAGGCTAGAATTTCATTGCAGAAGGCAGAAGCCGACCTGGCTAACGCCACTTTGTATGCGCCATTTGACGGAGTGATAACGGCCGTTTACGTGCATGAAGGTGAAACAGCCAGCGGCATTCTGATGGAAATCGTCGATCACAACAGCCTGGAAGTCGTGCTGCATGTCGATGAAGTAGACATCGGCGACATTGCCATCGGGCAACCAGCCACCATCACCTTAGAATCCTGGCCAGACCATAAAATCGACAGCGAAGTCACAGCAATTGCCCCACGCAATGTCCGAGAAAACATCACGGTCGTTAGCTACGAAGTGTTCCTCAGCTTGAACGAGACAGAGCTGCCCGTCCTCGTCGGCATGACTGCGAACGCAAACTTGCTCACCAATAATCTAGAAAACGTTCTGCTCGTCCCCAACGAAGCCATCAACATTGATCGCAACAAAGGAACCTATTCCGTCAACCTCATCACAACGGGGGACGATGGCAGCCAGGCCATTGATGAAATCCAAGTAACCATCGGGTTACGGGATAGCCACAACACCCAAATCATCGATGGCCTCAATGAAGGCGACAAATTACTAGTGGGTGACGCCAGCCCAGTCTTCGAATTTAGTTTTGGCCCAGGTGGAGGCAACGGTGGCGGTTCACCGCTAGGTGGAGGCCGTGACAATCAATCCGGTGGAGGGAACTGATCATGAACATGATCGAAATGAAAAACCTCACCAAAACATATGAAATGGGCACGCAAGTGGTTCATGCCCTGCGCGGTATCGATTTAACCATTGAAGAAGGCGAATTTGTAGCCATCATGGGACCTTCAGGCTCTGGTAAAAGCACCCTCATGAACATGATTGGCTGCCTGGATGTGCCCAGCGGCGGCACCTACCTGCTCGACAGCATCGACGTCAGTGATATGAGTCCTGATGAACGCTCACGCATTCGCAATAAACGAATTGGCTTTGTCTTTCAGCAGTTCAACTTACTGCCGCGCACCACAGCCATCAAGCAAGTCGCTTTGCCCTTGATGTATGGCGGCTTCTCCCGCTCAGAACGCAGTGAACGCGCCCAAAAGGCGCTTCATCTCGTTGGCCTTGGCGACCGCATGGACCACAAGCCTGACGAGCTATCCGGCGGTCAGCAGCAGCGCGTTGCCATTGCTCGTGCCTTGAGCAACGACCCCAGTATCATCCTGGCAGATGAGCCTACCGGAGCTTTAGATACGGTGACCGGCGAAGAAATTCTAGGCATCTTCAAACAATTGCACAAAGAAAAAGGGATTACGATCATCATGATCACCCATGATCCTGAGATTGCCCAACATGCAGAGCGCACCATCTGGATTCGAGATGGGCTCATTCAAGATAGTTAAAAAATATCTGGTTACGCGGCCGCTTTGCCCCGCTCTACAACCTGACAAAGGGAATGAATTATGAATTTAAGTGAAAGTTTCTTTACCGCACTAGATAGTTTGCTGGCAAACAAGCTGCGAGCAGTTCTCACGATGCTGGGTGTGATTATTGGGGTAGCGGCCGTTATCGCACTCTTGTCGATTGGGAATGGCGTGCAGCAATCCATCACCGGTGAAATACAATCTATCGGTACGAATCTCATCGCTGTCATTACCGATTATGATAACAGCGGCGGCTATCAAGCCTTAAGCTTAGACGATGTAGAAGCGTTGTCTGATCCATACAACACACCTGCTGTCAGCAGGGTTGCCGCTGTCGCCCAAACCACTCAGGAACTGGTCAACGGGGGCAATAATACACGAACGCCTGTTTCTGGCGTGACCACCAACTACTTTTTCGTCAATAATATTGATGATTTAGACAGCGGCGACTTCTTTTCACAGCATGATTATGACAGCAAAGCTCGTGTCATTGTGCTAGGCTATGATGTTGCTGAAAATTTGTTTGAAGAGGAATATCCGGTGGGCAATACTGTGCGTGTCAATGGTGTGGGTTATGAAGTGGTGGGTGTTTTGGCTAAATCAGGCAGTGCTTTTAGTGAACAGGATACGGTTGCCTTCGTGCCCTTATCCACCGCCCACAGCCGCCTCTACACAGAGCGTACCCGCAGTGGCGAAAAGGCGGTCACGAGCATCACCGCCCAAGCGATTAGCGAAGAAGCCACAGAGGATGCTCTCGACCAAATCACGGAGACTATTCGCAACCAACATGGGATTGCTTATGCCAATGAAGATGATTTTTCTATCATCAGCCAATCTGACCTGTTGGAAACTTTTGACGTGATTACGGGAACGTTGACTGCCTTTTTAGGGGCGATTGCTGGTATTTCATTAGTTGTTGGGGGGATTGGTATTATGAATATTATGCTGGTCAGTGTGACAGAACGAACCCGCGAAATTGGTATTCGTAAAGCAGTGGGCGCTTTGAGGCGTGATATCCTGGTGCAGTTTTTGATGGAATCCATTTTGTTGAGCTTAGTTGGTGGGTTCCTGGGTATTATGCTGGGCTGGCTGATGTCGGGCGTTGCAGGTCAGTTGATTGAGCTGGAAACTGTAGTCGATATGGGCACGATTGCTTTGGCGACGAGCTTTGCGGTCACTGTTGGCCTGGTGTTTGGCATTTATCCAGCCTGGCGTGCGGCTAGTTTGAGGCCGATTGAAGCGCTGCGCTATGAATAGATGAAGAACAGAGGACGTATGATTTAATTTCTGTTCCTAAGTAATGATTTCTGTAGGCAGGTGGTCAACCCGGTTCATGTATGTTTGAATAAGTCGGTTATTTTCAAAATCAATACGAGAGACGCTGGTGTTGCTGGTGCACAACCAGGTATGAGCAGCATCCTCTACCAGGGTGCATTCACTTTTTTCTGGTCTGAAGATGACGTATTGGAGCATGTAGATAAAGCCGCCGTGGGTGATGATGGCCACCCGATCATCTGTGTTTCCATGACGTTCGATGAGTTCTTTTAAAAATTTTCGGGCACGATTAACTGATTCTACCCGCTGTTCGTAAGGTCGGGCATGCCACCATCCCTGCTCTTGCAGCCAATCGGGGATAACCAGGCGGGGGAACCGCTCAGCGAAAAAGGCACGGTTGCCGCCGGGTAAGGAGATGGGTTCTCCTGTTTCAGGATCGTCCAGATAGATACCGCCCCGTTCATGGATGCATTCCCAAGGTATCAGGGGTAAATCAAGGGCGCTGGCAATGGCATGACCGGTTTGCACGGCACGGAGCATGAAACTTGTGTAAAGATGGGTAAAATGATAGCCAAAACGGTTGTGTTGATCGATTGCTACACCGGGTTTACCGTTTTGGTCTGCTTGCGCGATGTATTGGCCGAGGCAGTAGGCTTGCTTTTCTCCTAGTTCGGTGAGATGTGGGTCAGCTAAACGGCCGTTATAATTGCCAGTTTTTGCCCATAAGGCATTGTTGAATGACTGTCCGTGACGAATGATGTACAGTTGCATAAATGAATGTATCCTTGAAATTTTGAGACTAAGCAGGACTTTACAAGTTTTTGGCACAGCAGTCAAAGATTAAATTGAACACAAAACGGAACTAAGGAACGTGGCACCTTTCATCCTGTGCGCTCTTTGGCGCTAACAATGAATAACATGCGAAAACAACGTATCTTAATTGTCGATGATGATAAAGCAGTGGTTCGTTTAATGCGCGCTTACCTGGCGCAGGCTGGGTATGAGGTACTTGTGGCCTATGATGGAGAAACGGCCGTTCATATCCTGCGTCGTGAAAATCCAGATCTCGTGTTGCTCGACCTCATGTTGCCCGGCATGGATGGCTGGGAAATCACCCGGCTGATGCGTAGTGACCCCAATTTAGCCCCTATTCCCATCATCATGCTCACTGCTCGTGTGGATGACGTAGACAAAATCGTAGGGTTAGAAATGGGTGCAGATGACTACGTGACAAAACCTTACAACCCACGTGAGGTCGTTGCCCGGGTAAAAGCACGGCTGCGCAGCGCAGACAGCTTCCAGGCGCAAGTGCTGCGTGTGGGCGAGTTAGAGATGGATTTAGGGCGTAGAGAGGTCAAGATAAACGGACATCTAGTAGACCTGACTCCTTCTGAATTTAATCTCTTACGGGTTCTCATGGAACAGGCGGGGTATGTATTCACCCGGAGCGAACTGGTGCGCAAAGGACTTGGCTCTGATTATGAAGGCTTAGACCGCACCCTTGACAGCCACATCCGCAACTTACGCCGTAAAATCGAACCTGACGCAAAAAAACCAACCTACATCGAGACTGTTTACGGCGTGGGGTACCGCTTAGGAACGAAAATTAAATAATACGACAAAGTCGTTTCCTTAACCGTTCCTTGAAACTAACGAGGCAATGCCGTATTTTATATCATCGTCAATCCTGAATGACCGTCTAAAAATTAGCTCCCGTTTTTCATGGGTAAAGGTCACTTGAAGCGCATCCATCAATTCCGTCACTCATTTATGGATGCACGCTTAGGAGAAAACAGCGAATGAACCGAATGTGGATCCATCTCAGCCTCGCCTTCACCTTAGTGATCATCATCACCATGCTCACCGTGGGGGCGGTTGTGCGTATCGCCCTGGAAACAAATCCCATCTATCAAGAAGAAATCCCAGAACCTGTACAAGAATTTTTCCGCGAAGCTAACAGATACGACCCCCCTATTGACATACCTACATTCTTGCTCATAACCGGCTCAGTGGCCATCATCGCTGGTATCGGTATGAGCCGCGGCATGACAAAACCCTTACGTGAACTGGGAGAAGCCGCTGATTCTTTTGGGCCGCGCAACCTGGAGCAGCGTGTTGAGGTGTGCGGCACCGCAGAAGTGCAGGCAGTGGCGAAACGCTTCAATGAAATGGCTGAACGGTTGGAACAAAATGAACTCCTCAGACGTAACTTGCTGGCTGACGTGGCGCACGAGTTACGCAATCCACTGCATGTCATCCAGGGCAATCTACAAGCAATTTTAGATGATGTCTACCCCCTGAACAAAGAAGAAATTGTCCGTTTATCAGACCAGACCTGCCTGTTGACTACTTTGGTCGATGATTTATACGACTTGTCTCAAGCAGAAGCGCATCAAATGGTGCTGTACAAGCAAACGATGGATATGGCTGACCTGGTCAAGGAAACGGCCGTTTCTCTGAAGCCAGCCGCCTCTGCCCAAAATATAAAACTGCAAATTGAACTGCTTGGTTCCACCCCGTATGCTCAGGTAGATCCAGGACGAATTCAGCAAACCATCACCAATTTGCTCATCAATGCCTTGCGCCACACGCCATCTGGCGGAGAAATCTGGGTGACAGTCGAACAACGGGGAGACACCCTGCACATCATCATTCGAGACAACGGGCACGGCATTGAACCAGAGCATTTACCTCATGTGTTTGATCGCTTCTACCGCACCGACAGGGCTCGCAGTCGGGATCGCGGTGGCGCCGGGCTGGGTTTAGCGATTGCCAAAGCGATTGTCGATACCCACGAAGGCAAGATCACAGCCAGCAGCCCAGGCTTAGGCCAGGGCGCAACTTTCGAGATTCAATTACAGGCGCTAACTAATTTTCTCAACTAAGCCAACTGGCTCAAAAATGGATTGTGGCCGTGAGGCAGGTCAAGATTGCCTTGCCGGATTTTTAGACAACGATGCCCCCACCCCACAAACGCCCTCACGATGATTGGCGGTCGCCCTCTGTTTCCTCCCAGCCCCATTGTTTCTGGATCAGGTATAACGGCCGTCCTTTCACCTCATCATAAATTCGCCCCAGATATTCACCGATGATTCCCAGGCTAATGAGCTGCACCCCGCCCAAAAACAGCACAGCAACCAGCGTTGTCGCCTGCCCCGCCAACGCATGAACAGAGAAAATGCGCAAGAAAATCACCAGGATAATCGCCAAAGCAGTCAGACCCGCGATAATAAAACCTAAATAAGTCGCTAACTGCAAGGGGACATAAGAAAAACCGGTGATCGCATTCATCGCAAAGCGGAACATGCGCCGGAATGAACTATACTTTGCCTCCCCGGCAAAACGCGGATCACGTTTAAAATAGACCCCCGTCTGTTTATAACCCACCCAAGGCACCATGCCACGCAAAAACCGATTCCTTTCTCGCATCTGCCCAATGGCATCGACAACCCGCCGATCCATCAAGCGAAAATCACCCGTATCCAAGGGAATATTAACGCTGGTAATGCGGTGAATGATACGATAGAACATTTTGGCCGTGATAAGCTTGAACCAGGTCTCACCTTCCCGTTCTGTGCGCACACCGTACACCACATCATAACCTTCACGCCACTTGGCAATCATCTCAGGAATCACTTCTGGCGGATCCTGTAAATCCGCATCGGTTAGGATCACCGCATCACCAGAAGAATGGTCCAACCCAGCAGTCACTGCCTCTTGAAAACCAAAATTCCGCGAAAAACTAATGCCTTTTACGCGGTTATCTTTCTCATGAAGTTCAGCAATCATCTCAGGTGAACGATCCTTGCTGCCATCATCCACCAAGACAAGCTCCCAAGGCTCCTCCAACTGATCCATCACACCAGAAACTCGTTTATAAAGTTCATGTAAGACCGGTTCTTCATTAAAAACCGGGGCAATGATTGTAAATGTGGGTTTCATCTTTTCCCTTTTGTTATGTTTGTCATCCTTTTTATACACGTAGACAGCTTAAAATGCCCACTGAATGGTTACTAACAGTCCAACATGGTCTGAAGGATAAAGAAATGGATTCTCAAGCGACGGTTTCGCGCAAAACAGCGTGGCTGCATTCACACGAATGGCAGATGAAACAAAAATATAGTCTAAACAGTTTGCTTCTAAATCTGTTTCCATGCCACCGCTGCCATCTGGTATCAAGGTCAAAGCAGTGGGGAAAGTGGCTAATGGCTCGCTGTCATGCACCAACTCATATGCCGACTTATAGCTTTGCTTCATCCGGTAAATCGCTCGCCCTGAAGGCACCTCATTAAAGTCTCCAGCCACCACTTGATGGGGCGCATGCCCGGGTTCGTGGAGCCAACCTGTCATGCGCATGACTTGCTCATGTCGGATTTCAGTATCATGGAGGTTATGGTGCAAATGAACTGCGACAAAGTCCAAGGTTTGGCTGGATGGCAGCTCAACATTAACACGCAGCGCCACCCGGCCACCATAGCCTAAGTTTAGTGAATCATGGTAGCGTACGGGGAGTTTTGTCAGAACACCAATGCCTTCGTAATATCCTTCAATCAGGTGCTTTTTCCGGCACAATATGAGTTGATACGGCCGTTTTCCAGTTTGCTTTAAGCGAACATTGATTTGGTTCCGCAGCCACTGTCCCTGGCGAATAGGAAAATACACTTCTTGCAAGCTGACAAGGTCTGGCTCGGCGTCGAAAATTTGATTCACGAGCAAATGACGCCTTTCTCGCCAACGGTCTGCCCGATTCCGTAAGTTGATGGTAGCAATCGTGATCTGATCCATAAATTCAGGTTAGATCGATCTCGCTGGTGCCTGAGGGAACGGCCGTTTGGATGGTAAAGCCATGGTTCTCAATCGTGAGGGTAAAGGACACATCTGTGGTGACGATTACTTTTTTACTATCACCCACAATATCAAACGTGCCATCAGGGCCGAATGGATAATTTTTCACACCATACGTTTGTGAAGAGTCGAGCAGCCGATCCCAGGTCACCCGACGCAAAGGCCAATCCGCACGCACACCTATCACATTTTCTAATAGCAAAGAAATGGGAGACACGCCAGAAGGGCCTACAAAATCCTTCTCAGCTGGCTCTCCCTGCTGGGCGGCTTCTGGCGCATAATTTTCCCAAAATGTGTCGGTATGCTGGTAGACTGCCCACATATTTTCTAAATGATTTACCGCGATTCGATGGGCTAAAGTGGTTTGGCCAACGTTGTTGAGCCCTATGATCACGATATAGTTCAAAGGTGGCCATACGCCACCACGGTATCCATGGCCTGTAGATGAGTTATAGCCTTCACTGTCTGCGGACAAGGATGGAATGCAATGATTTAATTTGAACGCCCAAGATTCGCGCAAGTGCCTGATGAACGCTGCTAACCGTTTGCCGGGAATGATGTCTTTGTCTAACAAGCCCCAATAGGCGCTGGCACTCTTTACTTTGCTAAACCGCCCCATGGCGTCGATGTCTTTGTAAAAACTGGCCTCTTCATCCCAAAGGCAATCATTGACCATGCGGATCAATTCGGCGCGTTCATCAGCCAGTTCTTGCACGAGTTCTTTTTGCTCCAGTTGAATGGCAAACTGTTCTAAAACACGGCAGTTTAGGATGGCCTGCATATTGGCATCCACCCACGTCCAATGACGATGATGATACTGGCTGTCTGGCACACGCGGTTGGTTATAAAGATTGCTGCTCTCGCCGGTCGCCCAATACAAACCATTCGGCCAGGTGCGATTTCTCCGACACCAGCGATGATAGGCCATCAACGGCCAAAACACGTCTGCTAAACGGCCGTTATCCCCTGTGGCTCGATAATAACGCCATTCTACCCAAGCTGTAAAATTAGGGGCGGTCGCATTGGGGGTGTAGGCCAGGAACAGGTCAGCACCATTTTCTGTGCTGATTTCTTTCGTGATAAAACCATCTTTTTGTTGATGGGCGTAAAAATTATCCAGGGCACCCATAAAGTTGAAGGCACGACGACCATACATACCATAGAGTGCCGCGAAATTACTTTCCCAGAGCGATACAAGTGGGCGATTAACGGCCGTTATGTAGGGAGAAAGGAATTGGTTGTCATTGTGGGGGCGCCGCAGATTTGCCCACGCAATTTCCCAGGCACGCCAATACATTTCCACAAAACCACCATGTTCTGACAGCACAGGCTCGGGCAGCATCTTTTTAGCTTCTTGAAAAGATACGATATGCCCCTTGCCGTGCGATTTTGCCATCGTGGTAAATGGATTTTTCTCCACCAATGGCTCCAACAACAGTTTTAGATTGGGTGCGGGCATTTTCATGACTTCATCCATTGATATTGCAACAACAATGCCTCAACAGGCTACGGTTGGGGGATTATCCATAACTCAGCTGTGCCCGTTAAACGGATAGATTCTTCTTTTAGACTCGTAACACGGAGATTATACCTGATGTAAACATTATCAAGAAGTTTGCCTGTCCACACCAGGGAATCACCAAAGGCGAGGTAAGGATACCCGGTGGTGCCACTCAAGCGGGCAAAGTCGGTCAGTTCTCCCCCTTGCCCCCGTTTCTCAATGCCGTCATAGGTCAAAGTGGTGCCAGGAATGGCATAGCCGACAGGCACAGTGTAATCAGCAACAATATTTGAGTAATGGCGACCGTTTTCATGATTGGGAACGGCCGTTTGCTCAACAGGATTAGGGTTTAAGATCATGATCTCCACAGACCCTGCCACTGGCATGTCCCCCCCAAAACTTGTGGTTAAACGCAAGTTAAAGTTGGCAAACACACCTGGAGCTAACACCCCACTCCAATAAAAAGAATCACCGGCGCGTTTCAAGGTGGGTTGGCCATCAATCACCACCTCATATGCATCCCCTTGTTTATTTTTATACATCAGCCCGGTGCCAGGCACAGATTCACCGGCTGCCAGTTGATGCGTAAATACAGGGATATTGAAAAACATGGTATCGCCAACGGCCGTTGGCGTGACTGCGGGTTCATCTTCTCCAGAGCCAGGCAAATCACAAGCAAATGCCGCTAATGCCAAGAGTAAAATAAACCCGATTAAACTCCAGTTCCCCTTTCGCATAATGTTTTCCCCAAGGAGAATAAGTTCAGCAAGAACTTGATCCCCCACTGTAATCTGTTGCTCAAGAACGGAAATTAAATAAACCGATAAAGTCGTTCCCTTCCCGTTCCTTGAATAGGTTATATACCATTGGCTGCCATTGGTATCAGAACCAGAATGAGCCATGGCAACAACGGCTTGATATCATACACGCTCTATTCGCGCGGCATTCTACCACGAACTAAAGGAAAACATAAAGCGTTCACCCTCATATTTGTGCAATCATAATTTTATTTTCATGGAAGCCATAACGAGATGAGGTAAAATGACCCCCTGCTTGAATCAAAATGGAGAAATTGCCATGAAAAAGAGCCTACTACTGATACTTATGTTCATCATGATCTTTATCACAGCCTGCAACTCATCTCCCCCAACTAATACAGAATCCCCTAATTCCCCTGAAAACTCGGAGCAAAATCCTCCGCCAGGGCCAAACAACACCGAATCGAGTAACAGTTTTGAGCCTTACCCAGGAGCCTTAGCCATCCCACCAACCGCGACCCCATATCCCCCAGGGTATCCTGCCCCCCAAACCATCCCTACCCCTGATCCATATCCGGGTGGCAAAACAGAAACAACGGTATGGATTGTCTTCCCAGTGGGCATACAATGCGAAGATGCAGATGATGGCATCAAATACAAAAGCGAAAAAGAGGCAGAAGCAGGGCTAACCGCGGCTGGCATCCAGGTGCGCCAGGTGACAACCACAGAACTCATGGTTTGCGCCGCCTGTGGCTGCCCCACAAGCGCCCACTACCGCGCAGAAATCAATGAAGCGGATCTAAACAAGGCAAACGCACTAGAGTGGGTGCAGGAATAAGGCAGATATTCCCCGCTTTTATATTACCCCACCCCACCTTCAACCACACGTCCAGCAGCATGCCAAGCACGCTGGGCATCTTCATACCCCATGCTGTACAGCTTTTCGTGACCATCTTGTGTGTAGCGAATAATTCGCTCCACAGGTATCAGTTTTTTCGGAGCCACTATAACAGGGTCAGGCAGTTGATGATAACGCTCCTCTAAAATATCGGGAATACCATTCTTGTTCTCATCAACCAGCTCAATCTTCTCCCCACGAGCCTGTCGTATCAAGAGATCATTGGCCGCCCGCAAACGAGCATTCTCAATTTGCAAACGGATCATGTCATTTATCCGCCTAAACAGCTTCAAATCTGCCTGAAACGAGGCCAACAAAGCCCATTCCAGCATAGTACTGGCCGCAGTCAGCACGTTTCGAGGCGTCTCCGTTTCAATTTCCTCATCCTCTTCCCACGGAGTCATGATGACCACCACAATTTCTTCAGCACCAGCATCGATGGCTGGTCCCATTGGTGTATTGGCCACAGTCGCCCCATCCCAATACAAATTATCACGTAATTTTGTGGCTGGGTACACAATCGGAATCGAGCAACTGGCGATGATATGATCCAATTCCAATGGCTCTAACTGCATGCGGCTGGGATAAATATCCGGTGTATTGCCAAAAACATGCAAATGCCCTGTGTTGACCTCAGTGGCGGTCACGCGCAGGTGAACAGCAGCCTCGTCAGAATTGATCCGGTCAAAGTTGACCCACCCCTCATTCTGCAATGTATCACGAAGCGGAGATGTATCTAATAGGAAGATGCTGTCCGTAGGATTCAAGTTGGCTTTTTGCACATCGCGGGTGCGCAACCGCTGCCATAAAGACCACAGCGAGTAAGCGGTATGACCAGAGGCAATTGCAGCACCATTGACGGCGCCAATGGATGTGCCCACAACAATATCTGGAAACCATTCATGTTCTTCAAGGAATCGCAACACCCCAACATGATAAGCACCGCGGCCTCCACCGCCTGATAAAACTAAAGCACGTCTACGACTTTCTGGTGGCATACTGCACCTCCTTGCCTTGTTACTTAGGAACGGGAATTAAATAACACGACGAAACCGTTTCCTTACCGTTCCTTGAAACTAACGATACCCTTCCGTGTTTTGTCTCATCGTCTCTCCTTACCTGCCGCCCACTTCAAGGAAAGTGTTATCTCGCTAACCAATCAACCAAGACGGCCGTTCTTGAGATTTTATCATCTCTAACTGCTTCTTGGCTGCGTCAGAACATACAGGCAGCATCAGATGGAACCGGCTGCCTGGCAGCCGGGCTTCATCTTCACCATCAGATTCCACCCAAATACGGCCATCATGTGCCTCAATCACACCTCTAGCAATCGGTAAGCCTAAACCTGGCCCAGCCCCCTTAAATTTCGTACTGCCTGTAGAGTGTAATTGCGGATCACCAATGCGGAAAAATTTCTCAAAAATTAACTCGTGATATTTTGGCTCAATACCTATCCCTGAATCAGAGATAATAATCTCAATAAATTCATCCCCCTTATCACTTGGCACGACAACCCCTTCAACTGAGATACTGCCATGATCCGGTGTATATTTCAAGGCATTCCCCAGTAAATTTGTAAACGTTTGTACCAATCGTTTGAAATCTGCTTGAATCGTAGGCAGATCCTCTAAGCCATAGGTTGAAAAAGTGATACGCCGTTCTCGGAGCGCTTGATTGAGTGGTTCCATCGCCAGGCGCACGATGGTTTCAATGTGTGTTTCCATGAAATTTAGCTGCATCCCTTCAACATCTATTTGGCTGGCGTCTAACATAGCAGAAATGAGTGATTCCAAACGCACTGTAGCTCGATTGATATGACCAATAATTTCCCGTGTCTGCTCCTGGGAGAGTATATTTTCCTCATTCATCGCCGAGAGGATGTCTGCATATCCTTTGACCTGGGTTAATGGGGTGCGTAATTCATGGGAGGCAATGGTAATAAAGTCAGATTTAACTTGATCCATCACCTCTAATCTTTCATTCTGCTGAACAAGATTGACATTCAGTTTGTTAATTTGCTCATTTTGTTCGCCAAGCTCACTGTATAAACGCGCATTTTGCACGGCCACCACGGTTTGATCAGCCAATATTTGTATCAGTTCTAATTCCCCGGGTTGATAGGGGACACCAGAACGTTTAGGGCCAATGGCAAACAGGCCATCCATGGTGTCCCCCCCGCTAACCGGTACGTATACTTCCATAGACATGCTATGAAGCCACTCACGTGTTAGATCATCAACATAGTCAAATTCGGGATTAAAATCTATCTCGTATTGCAAAATTGGTTGGTGCTGTTGAGCCACTGCCAGAAATAGGGGGTGCTCTTTGGAGATTTCTACCCGTCGGCGCGGAATTTCTCCCATGCCAGGAACCGGTTCAATCTGATACAGGCTGGCTTGTTCCGTTATCAACAACAACGCGCCTCGATTGGTATCAAACTGATCGCGCAAAATCTCCATAATCAATTTTGATAGCTGCCCTACATCCAAAGTTCTGGAAATGGCCTGGCTATAATTTCGGACAACGAGGTTAGGGTCGAAGCCTTCTCCAAAAAGGTAACGATAAGTGATCCGCTCGATAAATTCACGAAATGGCTGGTAAATCAGAAAACTGATGACAATGGCTAAAATCGTAACCGTCACAGATGCTCTAAATTGATTTTTTGCAATCTGCTGCACCAGTATAATCAATACTGTCAAAGGCAGGGCAGATATCAACAATACGATGATAAAGGCAATGACCCGACGAACATGAGTGCGCACATCGAAAATTCTATGAGAGGAAATGGCGTAGGCCAATCCAATCACGCCTAAGAAACGAATGATCTGACCGGCTAACGCCAACCCGGTCAGGTTGGAAAATATAAAGGCTTCCCCCAAGAAGATGACAAACAAAACCAGGTACCAAAACAACAGCCGGTTGGCATGCCAGGGGAATTCTGCCCGTTTATAGTCTAACCATGTCCGCAATAAGATGGTTCCGCTTAAAGCAAACCATATTAAAAACGAAACCAGGCTGCTCACGGTAATAGTTGCCCATGACAAATTTAGGGGCACCACAACACGATCAGGCACAAAGACATCAATGGCCACTGCCGCCGCAATCGCTATGCTGCCCAAAATAAACCAGTTTCTTCGATTTGGCCACTGCACATAAACGGCCGTTGTCATTCCTAAAAATGTCGTCCCAATTAACAATACTTTGCTGGGTAAATTGGTGGGCAGCGAGCTGTATGGCACAAAAAAGTGGAGAAACTCCCAAAAAATCGACGCGCCCAAAAAGGCCAGGAACCATCGCAGCGCACTCTCTTGTTGACTACGACGAATTGATGGCGCAATCAAAAGAAAAGTATATGCTACTATTGCCCCTAGAGGAATGATTGAAAATACATCTGAAAAATTCATCGTTTCTTGCCCAGGATTCCCTTAATTGTAACGGCCGTTAAGCAATTCACAAAACAGATTTCACAAAAAAAAGGCGTGGATTAAATCCACGCCTTCACCTGGCGGACGGGGTGGGATTCGAACCCACGGTACGGTAAACCGCACACAGCATTTCCAGTGCTGCACCTTCAGCCACTCGGTCACCCGCCCATAACAGTTAAATGGGTATCAACAATGTTAAGGACTGACGATGAAATGAAATAAAACATAGAATTGCCTCGTCAGTTTCAAGGTACGGGAAGGAAATAGCCTTCTTATTATTTAAGCTTCGTTCCTAAGCCAGAGGATTATAATCATAGTTTTTCAGTTTGCAAGTTTGCTGGTTTGCTGGAGGATAGCGGCACGTGGTGGGTCGCTTTACGGGCACAATGCCTGGCGATACGGAACAGTTTGACTTATTACTCATTTGCTGTAAGATCGCTAATATAAAAATAAATTTTTTGGTATACCAAAATCAATATCGGAGAGCATATGACATACAATCCTCTAATCGCATTACTCTTTGGAATATTTCTGATTGGCATAACGGCCGTTATCTTCTGGCCAGAAAAAGGCATCCTCGCACGCTGGCAAAAAACAGGCCATCTCAGCGAACGAGTGCACAGCGAAGATGCTCTCAAACACATTTATAAATTCGAGGCAAAAGGGCGACGCCCTACTCTGGAAAGCATTGCCGGCATACTGCACCTGAGCTTAGATGACACAGCAGAACTGCTAAGCAAAATGGAAGCAAACAGGCTGCTCAACCTCTCAGGTGAAAGCATTCAGCTAACCACAGCAGGACAAGACACCGCCCTACATATAATTCGCGCCCACCGCCTCTACGAACATTATCTGGCCGAAGAAACAGGATACGACGAAACAGAATGGCACAGCCAAGCAGAAAGGCATGAACATTCCCTCTCCCGAGAGCAAATCAATGCTCTAGCCAATCAGCTTGGCAATCCCACTCACGATCCCCATGGTGATCCTATCCCCACGTCAAGCGGAGATATTGTTTTTCATAACGGGCAGCCTCTGACAGAATTACCGGCACAATCATCTGCTCAAATCGTTCACCTAGAAGATGAGCCAGACATTGTTTATGCACAGTTAATTGCTGAAGATCTATGCCCAGGAATGTCCGTAAGGGTGATGGAAAAAACACCAACCTATATCCGATTCTGGGCCAATGGGGATGAACACATCTTAGCTCCCATTGTGGCAGCAAACATTTCCGTGGTAGAAGTGGCAGCAGTGCCAGAGCCAGATAAAGAAGATAAACAAATACCAAACAGCGGCCAGTTAAGCAGCTTGCAAATAGGGGAAACAGCCGAAGTTGTGACTCTTTCTCAAAAATGTCGCGGTGCAGAACGACGTCGTTTCATGGATTTAGGCATTCTCCCCGGAGCCGTCATCAAGGCTGAAATGTCCAGCCCCAGCGGCGAACCCACGGCCTACATCATCCGTGATGCCTTAATCGCCTTACGCTCTGAACAAGCCAGCCTCATCCAAGTTAAAAAAAATACCAAAAGAACGAAGACGTTGTCCTGAACTCGTCAAAGGAGTAAATCATGAAGGATGGAAAAATAACTAATCTCCAATCCCCAAAGAATAATCCGTCAGCACTAGCATCTCCTGCCTGTGCCACTTGTCCTGCCCATCACTCAAGCAATTTGCTAAAACTGGGCGTAGACATGACAGATTGGGATTATGTGATCGCGCTGGCAGGCAATCCTAATACGGGCAAGAGTACTGTTTTTAACGCGCTAACAGGCTTACGCCAACACACTGGCAATTGGCCTGGAAAAACAGTCACCCGGGCAGAAGGCGGTTTCAGCTATGCAAACAACCGTTACAAAATGGTCGATTTACCCGGTACATATTCCCTGCTCTCCACCAGTTTAGATGAGGAGGTCGCCCGCGATTTCATCTTGTTTGGGCAACCCGATGTGACCATCATCGTGGCTGATGCCAACCGCCTGGAACGCAATCTCAATCTAGCCCTACAAGTATTAGAAATCACCGACCGGGCTATCATCTGCTTAAACTTGATGGATGAAGCCAAACGACATGGGCTGACTGTTGATCATCGGCGCTTGGCTCGGGATTTAGGCGTGCCAGTCGTACCTACTGCAGCTCGTCACAAAGAAGGCTTACCTGAATTACTCCAAGCTATACACGAAGTGGCAACTGGGGAATTCGTGTGCAAACCCCACCGCATTCAAACTGAATCCCCGGCTATCAAACATGCGATTGATGACTTATCGGCTGAAATCAGAGCCGCTTTCCCTGGCGTCTCCAATTCGCGTTGGGTAGCGCTGCGTTTACTCGATGGTGATCAGCGCATTGCAGAAGTGATACAGTCTGGCGCATTGGGCAATTTAGGCAGTCAGGAAGAAAGTGCTGCGCAGGATTTGGCCGCTCAGCTAGAGACCCGATAAAGCAAGCAAAGGACATTATGATGACAACTGTAACATCTAACGAAGTAACTTCTAAAGATATTTTGGCTCATGCTGAGTCACTGCGTTGGCAAATCGGCCAGGGTTTCCACGATAAGTTGATGCTAGACATCTACACGGATGCCTCTCGCTTAACAGAGCGTGCGGTCACTCGTCCAGATGAGAAACCCCGTTTTGATCTAGATCGCACCATTGACCGTGTTGTTACAAGCCGAATCTGGGGATTCCCCTTAATGATTTTGCTTTTCACTATTGTGTTTTGGCTGACGATTGAAGGTGCAAATGTGCCATCTCAAATGCTATATACGCTCTTGGTTGAGTGGCTGATGCCTATATTGCACAATGCGGCCAGTGCCATTAACTTACCCTGGTGGCTTAGTGGTTTTCTTATTGATGGCATGTATTTGGCCACAGCATGGGTTATCAGTGTGATGCTGCCGCCTATGGCAATTTTCTTTCCGTTGTTTACCATGCTGGAGGATTTTGGCTATTTGCCCCGGGTCGCGTTTAATCTGGACAATGTGTATCGCAAAGCGGGCGCCCATGGCAAGCAGTCGCTTAGTATGATGATGGGTTTTGGCTGTAATGCCGCTGGTGTGATAGCCACTCGTGTTATTGACAGCCCACGAGAACGACTGATTGCCATTATCACAAATAATTTTGCCTTGTGTAACGGCCGTTGGCCCACACAAATTCTTCTAGCAACGATTTTCATTGGCACGTTGGCTCCCGCTTATTTGGCAGGGTTTATTTCGGCACTAGCTGTGGTGGGCATCGCCATCTTGGGTGTCTTACTTAGTTTTGTGCTTTCTTGGGGATTGTCCCGTTCAGTCTTGCGCGGTGAGGTATCTACATTTAGCCTCGAACTGCCCCCGTATCGCCCGCCACGTTTCTGGCAAACCCTATACACTTCCCTCATTGACCGCACTTTATTTGTGCTATGGCGTGCGATTGTGTTTGCCTTGCCAGCGGGTGCCGTGATTTGGCTCATTTCAAATATCTCTATCAATGGCACAACAATTGCTGTCCATTTGATCAATTTTATGGAGCCAACAGCCCTTATTTTTGGCATGACGGGTATCGTTTTCCTGGCTTACATTGTGGCCATCCCGGCTAATGAGATTGTGATTCCCACTATTTTGATGCTGACCGTGTTGGCCTTGGGGGCTACCTCTCCTGATCCTGGTTCCGGTGCCGGGGTGATGTTTGAACTGGATTCTGAGGAAGCGATTCGAGAGTTGCTGGTGACTGGGGGCTGGACGCTGTTAACGGCCGTTAATGTCATGCTTTTCTCGCTCATCCACAATCCTTGTTCCACCACCATTTACACCATCTACAAAGAAACAGGCAGCAAACGCTGGACAATCGTTTCCAGCTTACTACCCCTGGTTTTAGGGTTCATCATTACCTTTTTTGTGGCGCAAATCTGGCGCTTATTTTCTTGACCCCAAATGCATGACAAACGACCAAGACGAATGGCAACAGCTTGATCTTGGTCGTTTGTTATGCGTCCACTTATTTGACCTGTTCCAAGAGGGAAATCAACAATTAAAACGGGATTGGACGGCATGGCGCCCAGCGATCATGGTGGCTAACCCCAAATGCCAGATACTTTTCCCCTTTAAAACTCTCGCAGCAGCTGCACATAGCCGCGCAAGGCTTCAGCCATCATGGTGATCCTGATATGCTCATCGGCGGTGTGTGCCTGGGAGGCATCAGCTGGTGAGTAGCCAATGATGGGAATGCCGTGTGGCACAAAATGGCGACCATCGGTGGCGAATTGGTAGCTGATAAGCTCTGGTTCACGATTCATGCCCCGGGCAACGGCCGTTTTCACACAAGTGACAATCTCTGAGTCTGGCGGCGTGTAATAGCCATAAATCAACTCATCGGAGTCTGGCAACGGGGTGCCTGGCGCACACCAGGCGTCGGTGATAGTGTGGGGCCAATCGCCAACCAGTTCCGACACGAACGCAGACAGGCTGTTGCTGCTCTCGCTGGCAGTGCGGAAATCAAGCAGTACTCGTGTCCAGGCAGGCGTCACGTTGGGACTTGTGGTATCAACATCGATGATTGTAGGCACCACTGTCGTCGGTCCCAACAGCGGATGGGTGCGCAATTCCCCCTTACGCTCATGGAGCAAATTGAGGAACTGTGCCAGTTTGTAGTTGGGATTACGCCCTTTTTCGGGCATACTCGCATGGGCAGAACGGCCGTTTAGCGTCAGCCACATCTGCAAAATCCCCCGGTGACCCACAGCCAGATCGTTGCTCGATGGTTCTCCCAACACCACCAAGGCAACCTGGTAATCCACATTTTCCACCCAATGCTTGGCACCCGCCCCGCCAATCTCCTCCTGAACCACGCCGGAGAACACCACGTCGCGTAACGGCCGTTCGCCATGGCGAATAAGGGCAGCGATGCTGTAGACCTGCACCGCTAACGGTCCTTTGATATCACACGCGCCGCGCCCGACGATATGGTCACCAACAATTTCTCCCGCATAAGGCGGTGAAGACCATAAAGTGGGATCGCCCGGGTCAACGTGGTCGGTGTGGCTGTTGAGAACGAGGGTAGGCAAAGAGCGATCCTGGCCATAATAACGGCCGTTTACATTCCCCACCTCATCCAGCCACACTTCATCAAAGCCCAGCTTTTGCATTTCAGTTGAGATTAACTGGGCAAGAGCTGCTTCATGCAAAGACATGCTAGGCGTTTGGATCAAACGCTGCGTAAAATCAACGCAATCACCTAATAGTTTTTCCCAATCCATGTGGTTAATCCCGCTAAAACTCCTTGGCAAACGTCAACAATGTAGAAGATGGCTTGAAACCGATACGACGATAAACATTCTCGGCACCATCAACAGTTGTCACCAAAAATACCGTATCTACATGGCGTGAAAAGGCATATTTTGTCATGTAGCCAGTGAGATAAGCCGCAAATCCCTGACGGTGATCCTCTTCCAGCACAGCCAGGCCAACCAGTTGCGTTAAGCCATCGAAAATCTCCATAAACATCCCGGCCGACACCGGTTTCTTGTGCAGGCGCAAGACAAAGGCTTGACCAGTGACAAGCGTTTTACGGAACAGCTCAACATCAGTATCCAGCATGCGCGTGGCAAAGGGGTCAAAACCAAGCTGGTTGGTTTGTTTTAAGCCGGCCACCAAATCATCCAGAGAGGCGTCACCAGAAAGCACCAAAGTGGTCAAGCCAGGCATGTCAGGAGCAGGCCGAAACGATTCAGGTGTACACACTAACACCGTCCCCTCAGAAACCAGCTCATATCCATTGTCGATAAGCAGGGTTCTCAATGCGGGAGCGTAAGCGTCTACAAATTGCACACGGGGTGACAGATGTCGCTGGCGGAAGGCGTCCTCCATGCGGAGCAAATCATCATCTTTGATATGGCGTTGTGCAGGAAGCGCTAGATTAAATTCTGGCTTAGCGTCTCCTTGACCAAAGTACACAGTAAAGGGGAATGCTTCCAGAAATTCTTGGTCTTGATATTCATGATGCAGGTAAGCTTGGATGCGGTCTATCAGATCAATCACGGCTCTTTTTCCTTCAATAAGATACGCACACTACAATTCTATAATTACAAAACTTATGTTAACAAATTTTTCCTTTTTTAGCTATAGGCAATTAGCTTGAGAACGGCCGTTATATTCATCATTGTCTTGGGCACAAAAGCTGTTGACAGGCAGTATTCTTGCTCTTTACTCCCATCTTCGCTTTGTTCTGAACAATGAGCATTGCCCCCAGCAGCCCCCAAGCCATCAATACTGGGAATCAGATCCCAGAAATAATTCCCATCACTCAAGCCCCCCCTTTCTTCAGGAACCACCTCAAGGCCAACAGCTGCACCAGCTTCTTGCCAAATAGCAAACAAGCGGTCTGTGTCCGGATTTCTCGGCCAGGGTTTTGTTTCTCGCAACAAATTCACAGCCACTGAACAAGAAAATTGACCATTAGCGCTGTGTACAGTTGATAAATCGTTTAACGCCAACATACGAGATACACCCTGGTCATACACTTCAGGGTTGAAGGCACGCATTTCCACACTAGCTGAAGCAAAATGCGGCACCCGGTTGGACACAGTTCCTCCTGCAATGGCGCCGACATTAAATGTCAAATCTTGCTCATAATCAGTAAACGAACACACTCGCTGCACAACCTCTGCCATTTGCACAATCGCATTGGCACCACGCTTATGGGCTCCACCAGCATGAGCTGCTTTCCCCTCAACCTCAACGTGGTAGATTGCCATTCCCTTGCGTGCCACCACCACTTTTGCCTGATTGTCAGACAGAGCGCCGCCTTCAAAGATCAAACAAGCCACTGTTTCTGAGCCCATGCGCTGCACACATAAGCTGCTAAAATCAGTACCATCTACTTCCTCAGAGGCATCAAGTAATATGATCCAGGTCACGGCCTCGAACTGTTCTGGAGCTAACTCTTGTAAGGCAGACATCATCATGTAGATGATGAGCGTCCCCCCTTTAATATCAACCGTGCCAGGACCATAAATACGATCATCCTCTTCCCGCCAAAAGAAGTGATTGCGGATTTCTTCGTCACGGGGGAATACGGTATCTAAATGGGATACAAGGCCAATGGTGGTCTCTGTTTTTCCAGGTCGGGTTAGAACCAGGTGATGGCCAAATTCACTAGTCTGTGAACGGACAAAATCAGCCTCAAAGCCAAGCTGCGCAAAGGCAACGGCCGTTACCCTGCCCAATTCGTCAACGCCTTCTCGATTTGCCGTAAAACTGTTGATAGCAACCCATTCTTCTAACAAGCTTAAATAGTAGGGTAAATTCGTAGTCAGATAGCTTTCTAATTCTTTGTGATTCAATGACATGCCTATCCCTTTTCACCTAAATGCTCACTATAATTTTCTCTGAGGCATATTTATATCATCAGATGCCATAATTTTCACTTGACCGACCCCAACTAATAGAGCAGTGCCGGGCAGCTGCCGCGTTCCCGTTTTGTTTTACATATCTGCACCAATTCGTTAAAATTTACTCACCTTCTTTACCAGGGAAAGCAAAAATGGAACAAAATTTAGACGCCATTGACCGAGAACTACTCAATCATCTACAAAACAATGCACGTATCACCAATGCAGAGTTAGCTCGCCGGGTTGAATTATCACCGCCAGGCTTGCAAAAACGTGTACGCAAACTAGAAAAAGCAGGCATCATCGACCAATATGCCACCATCTTAAATCCAGAAACAGTCGGCTATGATATGCTTTGCTTTATCCAAATCACCTTGGTGCGGCATAAACCTGAATTTCTCGAGAACTTTATGCAGGTCATGCAAGATATTCCTGAGGTGTTGGAGGCGTATCACATTACAGGTGAATATGATTACCTGCTCAAAATTGTGATTCGCAATCGCAAACATTTAGAGGAGTTTATTCTGGAAACATTAAGCCCGCTCCCAGGCATGGACAAAGTGCGAACCAGCCTGGTGTTAAACAAGATTAAAACGACAACGGCCGTTCCCGTGTAGCTTGTCCTCCGCCATAAAATCAGGCCCAATTCTCCGGTGGTTCTGGCATCCCCAGAATATGGTAGCCGGCATCCACATAGACGACCTCCCCCGTCACGCCACTGCTCATATCGCTGCCCAGCCACAAAGCAGTTTGCCCCACCTCGTCTTGATTCACATTACGACGCAGCGGAGTTCTTTCACCCGTGTATTTCAACATCTTGCGGAAACCGGATACACCGCCCGCCGCCAACGTTTTGATCGGGCCAGCAGAAATGGCATTAACGCGGATACCTGCTAAACCTAAATCAGCCGCCAGATAGCGGGTGCTGGCTTCCAAAGCCGCTTTGGCAACACCCATCACATTGTAATGGGGCACCACTTTTTCAGCGCCATAGTAAGTCAGCGTGAGAATGCTGCCCCCATTAGGCATCAACTTAGCTGCTTCTCGGCTCAGTGCCACAAAACTGTAGACACTAATGTCCATCGCCACCCGGAACCCTTCCCGCGACGTATCAGCATAACGACCAGTTAGCTCCTCTCTCAAAGCAAAACCGATAGCATGCACAAAAATATCAATTTCGCCAAAATGTTCGGCTGCCTTGGCAAATGTGGCTTCAATTTGCTCATCAGAACTAACATCGCACATTTCGACAAAGGTAGCGCCAAGCTGCGCAGCCAGCGGGGTGACCCGTTTTTCTAATTGAGGGATGGCATAGCTAAAACCAACTTCTGCCCCTTGTTCATGAAACGCCTGGGCGATCCCCCAGGCAATAGAATGCTTATTGGCAATACCAAAGATGAGTGCTTTTTTACCTTCAAGTAATTTCATACTTTCTCCTGGATTTCTCACCGCCAGATCATCAAGTTTTCCCCTGACGCTCTGCGCGGTTTTGTGTTTATTTTGAAACGTATGGATTATGAGCCAGCCAGTAACGCCAGGGCATGGAAAACCAGGGTTCTGGCGTTTTCCCCAGGCCAATACGAGGCCCTGTTTGCACTTGTGCTGGCTCGACAGCTGGCGCATCTTCAAACCATATCAGCCCATCGGAAGAACAAAGGTTTACCCCATTTAAAGAGTTATCGATGGCCAGAGCTTGAGTCAGCTTGGCCGGACCATTGGTTAATTCTGCTGGGGAACGGCCGTTTCTGTTCACCGTCATCACATCCATGCCTGTCACAGGCTGCAAGGCACGAATCAACACAGCATTCGCTTTTCCCTCCTGCCCCGTGACCACATTGAACATCCAATGCACGCCGTAGGTAAAGTAAACATAAGCATAGCCAGGAGGGCCAAACATAACGGCTGTTCGCGGCGTAGGCCGCCCTTGGTTCGCCCGGTCACCATGGCAGGCGAGATCCGGCACATCAGCATCACAATACGCCTCTGTTTCCACAACCATGCCACTGAGGGAACGGCCGTTTACCTGATGCACCAATCGTTTTCCCAACAACGCCCGAGCCACCACCTGCGCCCTATCAGCAAAGAAAAAACGTGACAATCGTTTAGACATGATCCAGCCTCCTTACAGCCAAATTTCCCCACGGGAGACAATGGGAAAAAACGCCAACACCAATCACCTCATGCACACGAGCCATACCCAATCTCAGTTCCCAAATATGAAAAAAAATTACGCATTTCTGAGAGGGTTTTCACAACATTCTGGCTTGAAGTTTCCTTAAAATCGACAGAAATGATCATGATGAAGCAGATTTTATCACAAGACAACTGCTGTTACCCGATCTCAAAAATTCTGATAAAATCCCTTTCAGTTCAACCCACTGCAATTTCCCAATTTAAACAGCCGCTTACGCCGCGAAGAACGCCATTTTCTTTGCATTCTCCGCGCCTCTCTGCGGTTAAACATTCAAGGAGAATAACATGCCCAACGATTTCATTTTTCGGGATTCCTTAACACAGACCGATCCCGAGCTAGACAAATTACTAAAGCGCGAAAATCAGCGCCAAGACAACAGCATTATTCTAATCGCTTCCGAGAGTGAAGCCCCCGCAGCTGTTCGTGAAGCGATGTCCAGTCAATTTGGCAACATCTATGCTGAAGGATACCCACGCGAAGCTGGGAGGCGACATACCGAAAAACGCATTCTTGATGTCGATTATGAGCTGGCATTATACCGACGCAACAGTGACCCCCGTTACTACAAAGGTGTGGAATATGCTGACATTTTGGAAGCGCTCACCCGCCGCCGAGCTGCCGAACTATTCGCCGCCAATGGCATCAGCGCCAGCAAACTCTATGTGAACGTGCAGCCGCTCAGTGGCGCACCTGCAAACTCAGCCGTCTACACCGCACTCTTACAACCGGGCGACACCATCATGGGGCTTAATCTCAACGATGGCGGTCATCTATCCCACGGTTCCCGAGTTAACCGTTCCGGCAAACAATATAAAGGCGTACCCTACTTCGTCAATACTGAAACCAACGAACTAGACTATGAGGCCATTGAAGCACAAGCCCTGGCAAATAAACCACATATCATCGTCGCTGGCTTCTCTGCCTACAGCAAAATCGTTGATTGGCAGCGTTTCCGCGACATCGCCGACAAAGTTAACGCCTACCTCTTAGCTGATATTTCTCACATTTCTGGCCTGGTGGCAGCGGGTTTGCATCCCAGCCCCATTGGCATTGCCGATGTAGTCATGACAACCACACACAAGAGCCTCTGCGGCCCCAGAGGAGCCATGCTCATGACCCACAAGCGCGACATAGCCCAAAAAATCGACAGTGCTGTCTTCCCAGGGGAACAAGGTGGACCACACCTCAACACCATGGCAGCTCTGGCAGTTGCCTTGAAACTCGCCCATACAGATACCTTCCGCGCACTACAGCAGCGTATTTTAGATAATGCCCGTCAGCTTAGCCTCAAGTTAGAAGAAGCTGGCATACGTACAGTCGGCGGTCCCTCAGAAAACCACACGTTGTTGATTGACACCAAAAGCGTTACTCGAGGCAAATCAAAACTATCAGGCGACATGGCGGCGCGCATTTTAGATGTGGCAGGCATTGTGGTGAACCGCAACACCATTCCTGGCGACAAAGGAGCGTTGAATCCAACCGGCTTGCGCTTAGGCACAGTTTGGATCAGCCAGCTAGGCTTTGGTGAAGAAGAAGTTGATTTATTGGCAGAAGCAATTGCTGGCACATTGAAATCATGCCAACCGTACAGCTACCAGCTCTTGGGCGGCAAGGTTGAGCGTCGCGCTAAAGTGGATCCCATCGCCCTAAACAGCGCCCGGGATATAGTGCGTAAGCTGCGCCATGTCAAGACAGAAGCCGGAGCGCGAATAGTGGAAATTCGGGGGAAATCCGCGCAAGCCTTACTCAATTATGCGCTGACTAGTGATGTGTTATCGCTGGCAGTAGACGAGACGCAATCAACTCACATTTATGGCCCCGATCTAGATTTAGAAGCCATCCTGTTTAGAAATGATGTGAATCTATATCACTTGCTCTTTACCGATGTAGAGGATGCTCGAAAAACGGCCGTTTGGCTCTCAGACCTTTCCGATGGCTACGTTGAATTTTCAGACTTGTATGCTCTGTTACCCGGTCCCGTTGCCATCAAAATGATTGCTCCTGAAAACTTGCTAGAGAAAGGGGCTGAGGCTGTTATGGGGGGCGTTTTAGAGTTAGCCCACACCTTGGGCAAAAAGGAAAAGGCCGAAGCCTTCGCCGATACAAAGCCATTCTTCATTGGCTCCGAAAAACGTGAGGGTAGCGAAGCCTTGCCTACCTTCTCCTGGGAAGAACCCGAAGATCCCCCCATGAAACGCACCAAACTTTACGATACTCATGTGGAATTGGGCGGGCGCATGATCCCCTTTGGTGGTTACGAGATGCCTGTATGGTACAGTTCAGTAAGCGAAGAACATGCAGCCGTACGCCAGGCAGCTGGCCTCTTCGACGCCACACATATGGGTGTGTTCGATGCTTCAGGCGAACATGTTGTTGAATTTCTCAACACCGTCACCACCAATGATGTCAGGGCACTGCGGGTGGGACAATCACACTACACCTACTTCATGTTCCCAGATGGCAGTGTGGTAGACGATCTCATGGTCTACCGCCTGAGTGAAGAACGTTTCTTGCTGGTTGTGAATGCCTCCAACAATGATAAGGATTGGGCCTGGTTGAATGCAGTCAATGAAGGGCAGGTGATGATTGATGAGAAACGGCCGTTCTCTCGCATCCAGCATCCCGTTACCCTAAGAGATCTGCGTGACCCAGCCCATGGCGACGAATGCCGCGTAGATATGCCCCTGCAAGGCCCCAAAGCACTCGACATCGTGCTGGCCATGTGTGAAGATCCAGCATTTGCCCAACGGCTCAAAAAACTACGCTGGGCGGGCGTCACTCAAGGAACCTTAGGCGAGTTTGATGTCATCATTTCTCGCACCGGCTACACAGGCGAACGAATCGCCTTTGAGATATTTGTCCACCCCGACCAATCACCAGCCTTGTGGCAAGCCATTCTGGCCGCTGGTGAGCCATTTGGCGTCAAACCTTGTGGCCTGGCCGCTCGAGACAGCACCCGCACTGAAGCTGGCCTACCACTGTACGGGCATGAATTAGCTGGTGAGCATAATCTCAATCCTGCCGATGCCGGTTTTGGCAGCTACGTGAAGTTGTGGAAACCGTTTTTCATTGGTCGGGATGCTTTTATTACGGAACAAGAAGCCCGCAAGCGCAAAGTAGTGCGTTTCCGCATGGATGAAAAAGGCGTGCGCCGACCAGAAACTGGAGATCCCATTATGGATTGGCGCGGCAAAGTTATAGGCACCGTCACTAGCTGCGCCATCGACCGCGAAGGCTACTTACTAGGCTTAGGCCTGGTGCCAACCAGCATCAAGCGCAAAGATAAGCTGTACATTTATCAACTTGGCGGTGGCCAACGCAATCTCCGCGTGCCCAAAGCGATCAAAACCGGGGCGCGTATGCCAATGCCAGATGCAGCATCCATATTGACCCGTTTCCCTCAAAAATAGGGCGAGAACAAAGTAACACAACAGCAGAGTGGCAGGGGACACAGCACCTTGCCACTCTGCATCTTTGCTCTGGGGCAATCACTTGCGCCGCCTCACAGTCAATATTTCCCCCCCCTGCTGTGGCCGGTCTTTCAGACCGTGCTACTTGAACTAACCCCAAGCCACGGCCGTCAGCTTCATATCACTCTTTCCCTGCTGTGGCGAACGGCCGTCCAGTGACGCGCAAAAACAATGGTCAAGCCAACGGCAAAGCAGCCAGCCCGACCAATGGCAGCTCGACGGTTAAACAACCGCTGCACAGCGAACGCAGGTGGTTGCAGGGTAACAGCGGTTGATTGACTGCTCTGCACCCTGCATTGCCATAACAGCAACCCAGGGTATTGTACGCTGATTGATGGCAGAAATCTTGTCATGTTTGACCGAATTGCGAAAGGACAATGTGTCTGACCAGCCAGAACAGTTATGCTATCATATTAGCAATGAAAACATCTTTGCTGCCTGCTGGAGAATATGCTAGTAGAGAAAGGAATGACAATGAGCGAGGATAAGGCATTAGTGCAGCTCCAATTTGAGAATCATCGCATTCGGCGCATCATGGATGAAGATACAGGAGAATGGTGGTACGCTGTTGTCGATGTGATTGAAGCGCTAACAGATAGTCAAAAACCCCGTGATTACTGGTACCGAATGAAAAAACGGGTAGCTGAAAATGAAGGCGTTGAACTGTCGACAAATTGTCGACAGTTCAAATTAAAAGCGCCCAACAATCGTTTTTACGATACCGATTGTGCCGACACAGAGGGAATGTTACGCATTATGCTATCCCCCCCTACTCTGGCCGGTCTTTCAGACCGTGCTACTTGAACTAACCCCAAGCTACGGCCGTCAGCTTCATATCACTCTTTCCCTGCTGCGGCGAACGGCCGTCCAGTGACGCGCAAAAACAATGGTCAAGCCAACGGCAAAGCAGCCAGCCCGACCAATGGCAGCTCGACGGTTAAACAACCGCTGCATCTGCACCGGCATCCAAAACGGCGCTTCTGGCACGTCAAGCCGGCTGGGCGTTAAATAAGTGCAGTGACCGCCGTCGTGGTGCGGCAGCAAGGTGCGGGCCTGGTGGCCCGGCTTGACAGACGTGGTTTGGGGTGTGTCGATCTCCACATATAGTTCACCCGGTGCCTCGCGTCGCTTTAATCCCTGGCAGACTTGGTGGGCGATTTGGTGGGCGATTTGGCATGATTCGTCCATAGGCAGCCGCAGTCGGCCGATAGAGAAGGCCAGGCCACAAGGCAGTTCATCCATTTTCTGGGCGATTTCATCTGCCCAACTCTGGAGTCGCGGCGCGGCTTGGTTGTGTAATAAATCGTCTACCAAGTCAGTGGCCAGATCGATTCGTGCATCTGGTGGAGCGAACTTTAATTTAGTCATGTGTTCTCTTGGCCACGCAACCGGTGGCCATCTAACAGGTGAGAGAGTTCCCTCACCCGCTTAACCTGGGCGTCCGCCAGTTTGGGGTCGGGCGCCTCTGATAGAAAGACCACGGCCAGCATAACGGCCGTATCCAGACGATAGACCAGTTCAATCGGCCGGGGTAAATGGGCAAATCCATCTGCCTGACCGTAGCCGCGCAAAAAGGCTTCATCCAGATAGCCATACTCGGCAATACGAGCCAACTCCAAACCCACGTCACCAATCAAGGCGTTAGACCAATCGATGAGGCCCAAGATGCTGCCCTGGCGAGTCAGTAGATTGGCAGGGCGGGCATCCATGTGCAGCAGACTCGGCCGTTCTACGACGTGGCTATCCAATATAGCTTCTATGTCAGCGGGACGCAGGTTGGGAAGATCGACCTCCGCCAAAGTGGCCGCAACCTTTAAACGACGCGCCGTACGTTCGGCCAGGACGGCATTCAGGGGCTTTTGATCGCAGGCAACCAGTGATAGCTGCGGAACCGGCTGGCGATGGATGTCCCGCATCAGCCGGCCCAATTCAAACATATCGGGCAAACTCTCATCACTCTCCATAAATTCAGAAACCAGGAAGTCAAGGCCGTCATCGTCTAGATGCAGCTTGTAGACGGCCGGCAAAGCAACCCCGTACCGGCGCAGGTGCATGGTGATCGTCGCTTCCTGGCGTAGGAGGTCACGGGCATCAATGTGGGGATCATTGTCGTTTGATATCCAACGCTCCCAGGGCGTCTTAATAGCTATGGGTCCCCACGGCTCCGACACGGCCGAACAAACTAAAAACTCAAGACCCGCCCCGGCCACTCGCAAATCCGTTAAGCGCCAATCAGGGTAAGCGGACAAGATAAACTCACACGATCTCTCAAAAAGAGTGTCCTGATTTTCCATACCTCACCTAAGAGCCTGCGAACGAAGTTCTCCACAACCCCCACCACTTTGTCCCTTGTTTCTCTGGAGACCCATTCACCACTCAGCGGCCCCCAACACTTTTTTTAACGTCACGTACTCTTCCATTACTTCACCCAACACTTCGTCTTTGCGGGCCAGTTTTTCTTCGAGCTGTTCCACTTCCTGTTGCAGGCGGTTAACGGCCGTTTCCTTTGTTGTTCCAAACGCCTTTTCGCCCCCTTCAAAGAACTGCTTTTGCCATCGGTAGTAGACGCTGGGGGCA
>PDWJ01001414.1_pt1 | contig 57025 bp, 57 predicted proteins | sample 1430881 | NCBI WGS metagenome assembly PDWJ01 (sample SAMN01162460, study PRJNA174530) | Oral metagenome, whole genome shotgun sequencing project. | biome: Marine environment; feature: Marine mammal; material: Swab sample of the gingival sulcus; isolation source: swab sample of gingival sulcus...
TCTGATGGTAATTGGCGAAGTCGTCGGGGTGCATTTGCGTGATGACTGTCTGAAAGACGGGATTTTTGATATCACCCACTACCAGCCGCTGGCGCGGTTAGGCTATCGGGATTACGCCAAAATCAAAGATGTTTTTGAGCTGGGGCGACCTAAATAATTTTAGGTTACAATCCAGTAACTTACAACCCTAAGATCATTCATCACTTTAAGTCATATGCGCCTGTTTCAAGGGTGGGTTTATCCCCCATCGAATTCGCAGAGCACATGCACATCCATCCCCATATCCTCAAGCACTTTGCGCCCGCCCAGCTCGGGTAAATCAATGATGAAACAGGTGCTGACGATCTCGCCGCCCAGCCGTTCGATCAGCTTGATCCCGGCCGCCGCAGTGCCGCCGGTGGCCAGCAGATCATCCACCACCAAAATCCGCTCGCCCGGCTTGATCGCGTCGTCATGGATTTCCATCACCGCTTCGCCATATTCCAGCTTATAGGATTCAGACAACACCGCCCCGGGCAGCTTGCCTTTCTTGCGGATCGGCACAAAGCCCACGGTCAACTGATGTGCAATCGCGCCGCCCAGAATAAAGCCGCGTGCTTCCAGCCCGACGACCTTGTCAATCTGGATGCCGGCATAGGGGTGGAGCATCTGATCGACCGCCATGCGAAATCCGCGCGGATCGGCCAGCAAAGTGGTGACATCGCGGAACATGATGCCCTCATGGGGGAAATCAACGATGGTTCGGATATAGTCTTTGACGGTTTTCATAAGCTGTTCCTTGCGTGCAGGGGCTGAGGATTTGCCCCCAGTGATAGGCGTGCCCGGCAGGGGCAGACAAGAGGTATTCGCGAGGGTTTAGCGGAAAATCTAAATGCCCGGCGGCACCGCCGGGCTGCGCCTGCCTGCCCCCCGGCAGGCGCAATCAAGCTATCGTCTTGTTGAAGCGTTGTGATCATCTTGCACTCTCGCTTGTCTCAACACCTCACCAAAGCGCCTACCCCGGCAGGCGCAGCCCTCTGTCTCACAGTTATCTGCCGCCCTACCCCCGAAACCCGGTGGCAACCACGAATTTTTCCGAGCTGTCCGACCGGCTGGCTGGCGGCTTGACATTGGCCACCTTGTGAAACTTCTGTTTCAGCAGCTTTTGCAACTCGCCCTCAGCCCCGCCGGCCAGCACTTTGGCGACAAAAGTGCCGCCCTCTTCCAACACATCAAAGGCAAAATAGGCCGCCGCTTCACACAGCGCCATGATCCGCAGATGGTCGGTCTGCTTATGCCCGGACGAGGATGCCGCCATATCCGACATCACCACATCCGCCTTGCCGCCCAGCCAGTTTTTCACCTTGATATCGGCGTCATCTTCCATGAAATCCAGCTGGTGAATCTCGGCCCCGGCAATCGGCTCGACCTCTTGCAGATCAATGCCCAGAACCGTGCCCACCGCCTTGCCCGGCTTGTCCCCCAGCGCGTTGATCCGTGGCACCGCCACCTGCAACCAGCCACCGGGCGCACAGCCCAGATCGACCACCCGCGCCCCGGGCACCAGAAAGCGGTATTTGTCATCCAGCTCAAGGATCTTGAACGCCGCGCGCCCGCGATAGCCCTCGGCCCGGGCGCGTTTGACGTAAGGGTCGTTCAGCTGACGCTCCAGCCAGAGGGTCGAGCTGAGCTTGCGCCCCCTTGCCGTCTTGACCTTGGTGCGCAACCCCCGCTGCCCGCGGCCCGAGGTATTTTTGCCATCCGGTTTCTTCGTCATCATACATCCCCTTCCAGCACGCCATCGGCGCTCATCTGCGCATAGAGCAACCCTTCACGCAAGCCCCGATCCGCCACCGACAGCCGATCCGTGGGCCATAGCCGCAGCAGCGCTTGCAAAATCGCGGCCCCCGACATGATCAACGCCTGCCGGTCGCGGCCAATGCGCGGATCGGCACGGCGCCCCTCGGGCCCCAGCGCCAGATAATCACGCACCACCGTGTCGATCTGCCCGGATGTCATGTGCAAGCCGTCCACCTTGTTGCGGTCATAGCGTCTCAGCCCCAGATGCGAGGCCGCCACCGTGGTCACCGTGCCCGACGTGCCGACGATCTGAAACCCCTCTTTGGCTTGATTATTGTCAAACGGCGCAAACTTCTCAAGACGCTCTTCGAAATGACAGGACATCAGCGCAAACCGGGCCGCGTCATCTTCGACATCATTGAACTGATCGCGCAAGGTTGCCACCCCCAGCGGCACCGAGATCCAATCCACCACCCTGGCCTGCGGTTTATCGGGAATATCGGCGGCAAAGCCGCGATGCAGGCGCATGATCGCCCCGGCGCGCTCTTCTGGGGGGATATGGGCGATGTCGATCCAGACCAGCTCGGTCGAGCCGCCGCCAATATCCACCACCAACAGCTGCTCGGTGCGTTTCGACACCAGCGGCGCGCAAGACACCACCGCCAGCTGCGCTTCTTCCTCGGGGTCAATGATCTCCAGATTCAGCCCGGTTTCGCGGCGCACCAGCTTGTGAAACTCGGCCCCATTGCTGGCACGGCGGCAGGCCTCAGTCGCCACCAGCCGCATCCGTTTGACCTTGTGCGTCTGCAATTTCTTGCGGCAAATCCGCAACGCCTGCACCGTGCGCTGCATTGAGGCCGCACTCAGCCGCCCGCTGGCCTCGAGCCCTGCCCCCAGCTGCACCGGTTTCGAAAAACTATCCACCACCGTAAACTGGCTGCCCTCGGGCCGGGCAATCAGCATACGGCAACTATTTGTGCCCAGATCCAGCGCAGCATAAAGCGGCACCGAACCCGGTTTACCCGGCACAGGCGGTTCAACCCCTTTGGGGAACGCGCCTGCACCTTTCAGACGCTTGAGCGCCATAATCGCGCCCTCCATTTCAAGTTGATGTAAAGTTAGCCCCGCAGCCGCCTTGGCGCAAGGGAACAAAGCACAGATTCTTGCCGGCTCATAACAGAGATGAGAATTATGATGAAACCCGCCACTGGCCCGCCCGCGCTGGCTTTGCTAGACCGGATCAAGCCCCGGCTTGGGGCCGCAGGTCGCAAGATCGCCTTGTAATGTCGAAAACAAACCCCGGATCGGTGCCAGGTTGGCCTAATTCTGGAAAGGAAAGGAATCAGCATCATGCCCGATATGACCATTGTTTACTGGCGGGATATCCCCGCGCAGGTGATTGTCGGCAAAGGTCGGCGGGCGGCGAAACTGCAACTGCCCGAGCGCTTTGAACAGGCGATTGACCGGGCGGCGATGAAAAGCGGCGCGGCCGGAACCGATGATTACCTGTCGCAATGGCGCCGGGGGAAACCGGAGGCTGTGTCTGGTGAGGCGACAGAGATTGCCAGGCAGCAAGCCGACAGGCTGGACGCCGAATATGGTCAGGAGCGCCTGAAACAGCTGATTGCAAATGACGGGTGGGCATGACGCGCCCATTCACATCTTTATGGGAGGCCACCATGGCGTTGTTGCACTTCAAACGAAAACCCCAGCCTGAAGCTGTGGGCGTTGACCCCAAAATGGAGGCCTTGCTGCGGGGTTATTCGATCGAGGTCATGCCCCGCACCGCCGACAAGATCGAGAATTTCGCCGATTATCTGCCCGCCGGCACCCGGGTCTATCTGGCGCATATCGAAGGGGTGCCGATTGCCGATATGGTGGCCAGTGCAGCGCGGCTGAAACGGCAGGGCTATGATGTGATGCCGCATTTCCCGGCCCGGATCATCAAGGATAAGGCGGTTCTGGCCGATTGGATCGCACGCTATCAGGATGCCGCCGGGGTCGAGCAGGCTCTGCTGCTCGCCGGCGGCGTGGCCAAGCCGCATGGCGATTTTGAAAACTCGATGCAGATGATGGAAACCGGGCTGTTTGACCGCGCTGGTTTCAAACGCCTGCATGTCGCGGGTCATCCTGAGGGCAATAAGGATATTGACCCCGATGGCTCGGACAAAAACCTGATGCAGGCGTTGCGCTGGAAACAGGATTTCGCCAACCGCACCGATGCCAAAATGGCCATGACCACCCAGTTCATGTTCGAAGCCAAGCCGGTGTTTGACTGGGCTGACGGGCTGCAAGCCGCCGGGATTGATCTGCCGATCCATATCGGCATCGCCGGCCCGGCCAAGCTGCAAACCTTGGTGAAATTCTCAATCGCCTGCGGTGTCGGAGCCTCGCTGAAAGTGCTGCAAAGGCGCGCCCGCGATGTGACCAAACTGCTGCTGCCCTTTGAGCCCACCGAATTGCTGACCGAATTCGCCGCCCACAAGGCCGCCAACCCGGACAGCAACATCGCGCAGGTGCATTTCTTCCCACTGGGCGGGATCAAAACTACCGCCAACTGGGCCATCGCCCATGGTGGCGCCTCTGCCATTCCGGCCAACGGGCTGGCCAACGCAATAAACCAATAGGAAAAAATCATGACCCGCACTGTTGTTGAAAGCAAAACCAAAACCGCCACGATTGGATTTGATGAGCCCTTTTGCGTGATTGGCGAGCGCATCAACCCGACAGGGCGCAAAAAGCTGGCGGCCGAGCTTGAAGCGGGTGATTTTTCTACCGTTGAAAAGGACGCGCTGGAACAGGTGGCTTGCGGTGCGGATGTGTTGGATATCAATGCCGGTGTGGTTTACAACTCTAACCCAAACCCCAATGAAACCGAACCGCCGCTGATGAAAAAGATTATCTCGCTTGTTCAGGGACTTACGGACATTCCTTTATGTATCGACAGCTCGGTTCCGGCGGCGCTGGCGGCGGGGCTTGAGGTGTGCGAAGGCCGCCCCCTGATCAACTCGGTCACCGGCGAAGAGGACCGGCTTGAGGCGATCCTGCCGCTGATCAAGAAATACAACGTGCCGGTGGTGGCAATTTCCAACGATGATACCGGCATTTCCGAAGACCCGGATGTGCGTTTTGAGGTGGCGAAAAAGATCGTGCAGCGGGCGGCAGATTTTGGCATTCCAAGCCATGATATCGTGGTCGATCCACTGGTAATGCCCATCGGAGCCATGGCCACGGCGGGCTTGCAGGTGTTTGCCTTGGTGCGCCGGTTGCGTGATGAGCTGGGCGTGAATACCACCTGCGGCGCGTCCAATATCAGCTTTGGCCTGCCGCATCGCCACGGGATCAACGCCGCGTTCTTGCCCATGGCGATGGCCTCGGGCATGACCAGCGCCATCATGAACCCGGTCCGCTCGGTCGAAATGGAAGCGATCCGCGCCGCCAATCTGCTGCTCAACCACGATGCCCATGGGGCGGCTTGGATCAAGCTGGGCCGGGCGCTGGACGGGGTGAATCAGGGGATGTCATTTGCCGAAGCCTCACAGGCCGCCAGTCAGGCAGGCGCTGGCCGTGGTGGGCGGCGGCGTCGCCGGGGCTGATGGACGCGCTTTAACGTCACTTAAACATATCGGGCATAAAAAGGCTGCATTCGGTGGCGGTTTGGTCTAAAAGCCCCACATGACTGAACAGGCCGCAGCATTGGCCGTGATATTCGAAAAACAAAAGTGAGAGTAATATGTTACATATCAAACCCTTCTGGGCATTGGCCTTGGTTGCTGGCATCGGCCTGAGTGCATGTGGCGGCGGTGAGCGCTGGCAGACCAGCTATAGCGATATGATCGACCCCAAGGTTTCCAAACATTGGCGGGTGACCAGCGTTGACGTGCGCGTGCCAGATCGTTTGACGGTTTCGGAACAAAATTCATATGCCCCGAACGCCGACATTGTCTGGCGCGAAGACCCGCTGGGGGATCGTCGTGCGCAGGTCGATGCCATCATGACCGCTGCGGTGAAACAGGGGGCGGCACCGTTGCGGGGCAGCCGCCGGGTCAAGCTGTTGATCACGGTCAAAACCTTCCATGCGCTGTCGGAAAAGGCGCGGGTGATGCTGAACAAATCCGGTGTGCATAATATCGAGTTCCTGGCTCAGGTTATCGACGCCAGAACGGGCAAGCCGCTCACTGCGGTTGACGACATTAAGGCCGATCTTGAAGCATATGTCGGTTATGAGGCCAAAGTCGCTGTCAGCAAAGGCCAGACCCAGAAGCGGCGCATCACCGATCATGTGGCACATGTGATCTCGGCCTGGCTGGGGCATGGCAAAGATGTGCGCAACAGCTTTAATCGCCTAGGACGTTAAACCTAAACCAATCTGTTAGAAACAGAATTTAACCCACTGTAATAAATGGATTTCCCGACCTCATCGGGAAATCCATTCTGTTTTAGATTGCCCGCCGGTTCTGTGTGCGACGATTGCTCTGGAACAGACGGGCGGCAAAAGGACGACTGATGAATAAACCTTTATCCGATGTGGTTGTGATTGACCTGTCACATGTGCTGGCCGGGCCGTATTGCTCGATGATTCTTTCTGATCTGGGCGCACGAGTGATCAAGGTGGAAATGCCGGGCATCGGCGATGACACCCGCTATTTCCCCCCCTTTCGCGGCGAACACAGCGCCTATTTCGCCACCATCAACCGCGGCAAACAATCCATCGCGCTGAATTTGAAAAAAACCAAAGACCGCGAAATCTTTGAACAGATGCTGCCCAAAGCCGATGTGCTGGTCGAAAACTATCGCCCCGGCGTGATGGAGCGTCTGGGCTATGGCTGGGAGGATCTGCACGCCAAATTCCCCCGCCTGATCTACGGCGCAGTCTCCGGCTTTGGCCATACCGGCCCGGATGCGTTGAAACCGGCCTATGATATGGTGGTGCAGGCCCGTGGCGGGGTGATGTCGATCACCGGCGAAAAAGAACGTGAACCGGTGCGGGTGGGCGCTTCGGTCGGCGATATTGTCGCCGGGCAATTCCTGTCCACCGGCATTCTGGCAGCACTTTACGCCCGGCAAAGCTCGGGTCTGGGGCGCAAGGTGGATGTGGCGATGCTGGACAGCCAGCTGGCGATTCTGGAACATGCGCTGGCAATCACCGGCGAAACTGGCATTCCCCCCGGGCCCGCCGGGGCACGCCACCCCTCGATCACCCCGTTTGAGACATTCCACGCCAAGGATGGCCTGTTTGTGATCGCGGCGGGCAATGATCAGCTGTTTGGCCAACTCTGTGAAGTGCTGGGGCTTGGACCGTTGCTTGAGGATGCGCGCTTTGCCAGCAATGCGGCGCGGTGTGACAATGTGAAAATCCTCAAACGTCTGATCGAAACCATCACACTGGATCAGCCCAAAGCCCACTGGCTGCGGCTGCTGGATCAGGCCAACATCCCCTGCGCCGCCATTCAAAACGTGGCCGAGGCAATGGCCGATCCGCAGATCAAGGCCCGCAACATGCTGGTCGAGCTGGCCGCCCCCGATGGAGGCAAGCCGTTCATGGCCGCTGGCAACCCGATCAAGATTTCCGACATGCCTGATGATCTGAATGGCAGCCACGCACCAACACTGGATGGCGACCGGCAGGACATTTTGGACTGGATCAAACAGGGCTGATCGGCTTTTATAAACAGTGTCGCGGCCCTTCATCGGGGCCGCCCCACAGCACAGGTCAGGGCGACAGCATGGCAAAAACCGATCCGCTGGTTATTTTCACCCCGTCGGGCAAGCGCGGCCGTTTCCCGATTGGCACTCCGGTACTGACCGCGGCGCGCCAGCTTGGGGTCGATCTGGACAGCGTCTGCGGCGGGCGGGGCAAATGCTCACGCTGTCAGGTGACGCCCTCATATGGCGAATTTCCCAAACATGGGGTGGTGGTGGCCAAGGATGCGCTCAGCGCCTGGAACGCCACCGAAGAGCGTTATAAATCCATTCGCGGCCTGATCGAAGGGCGGCGTCTGGGTTGCCAGGCCAACATTCAGGGCGATGTGGTGCTTGACGTGCCGCCGGAAAGTCAGGTGCATCAACAGGTGGTGCGCAAGGCCGCCGAGGCCCGCGATATTCTCCTGAACCCCACCGTGCGGCTGTTTTATATCGAGGTCGCCCAGCCCGACATGCACGACCCTTCCGGCGATCTGGAGCGGGTGATTCAGGCGTTGCGCGATCAATGGCAGTTGGATCAGGTCAGCGCCGATTTCAGCGTGCTGCCCAGCCTGCAAAGCATATTGCGCAAAGGGGAATGGAAAGTCACCGTCGCCCTGCACCAGCCCGCCGATGACGCGCCTTGGCAGATCATGCATCTCTGGCCGGGCTTCCATGACAGCCCGGCCTATGGGCTGGCTGTGGATCTGGGCTCGACCACCATCGCGGCGCATCTGTGCGACCTCAGCAGCGGCGAGGTGCTGGCCTCCTCCGGCCTGATGAACCCGCAAATCCGCTTTGGCGAAGATTTGATGAGCCGCGTCTCCTACGGCATGATGAATGATGGCGGCGTGGCCGACATGACCAAAGCGGTGCGCGATGGGCTGAACCAGCTGTTTACGCAAATCTGCCAGCAGGCCGGGATCAGCCCGGATCAGGTGCTGGATTGCGTCTTTGTCTGCAACCCGGTGATGCACCACCTGCTGCTGGGCATTGATCCTTACGAGCTGGGGCAAGCGCCGTTTGCGCTGGCAACCTCGGATGCGATCCGGCTGAAGGCCAAGGATCTGGAGATTGATCTGCATCCTGAGACCCGCAGCTATATCCTGCCCTGCATCGCCGGCCATGTTGGGGCCGATGCCGCCGCCGTGGCGCTGGCGCAAGAGCCGCAGAATTCGGATGATCTGGTGCTGCTGGTCGATGTCGGCACCAATGCGGAACTGCTGCTGGGCAACCGGGAACGCCTGATCGCCTGTTCCTCTCCCACCGGCCCGGCCTTTGAAGGGGCGCAAATCAGCGCCGGCCAACGTGCCGCCCCCGGCGCGATCGAACATGTGCGCATTGACCCGGTCAGCAAAGAGCCACGCTTCCAGGTGATCGGCTCTGAACTGTGGTCGGATGAGCCCGGCTTTGAAGAGGCCATCGCCAGCACCGGAGTCACCGGCATTTGCGGCTCGGGCATTATCGAGATGGTGGCTGAAATGCGTCTGGCCGGGATTGTCGACAGCCCCGGCCTGATTGGCTCGGCCGAGCAAACCGGCACCGCACGCTGTTTCGCCGATGGGCGCACCCATTCCTATCTGGTGTGGGACGGATCGGCTACGGGGGGGCAGCGCATCAGCGTGACCAACCGCGATATTCGGGAAATCCAGATGGCCAAGGCGGCGCTTTATTCCGGGGCGCGGCTGTTGATGGATAAATTCGGCGTGGATCATATCGATCGCGTGGTGCTGGCAGGGGCGTTTGGGGCGCATATCTCGCCCAAACATGCGATGATTCTGGGCATGATCCCGGATTGTGCGCTGGATCGGGTCAGTTCGGCCGGTAATGCCGCGGGCACGGGGGCGCGGATTGCGCTGCTCAACCGCTCGGCCCGGCGTGAGATCGAAGCCACCGTGCGCAACATCCACAAGGTCGAAACCGCGATTGAGCCCCGGTTTCAAGAGCATTTCGTGAACGCTTCGGCCATCCCCAACGCGGCCGAGCCCTTTCCCATCCTCAATTCACTGGTTGCACTGCCCGAGGTCAATTTCAACACCGGCGGCGGTGATGGTGCCCGGCGCGGCAGACGGCGGCGCAGGGGATAGGTAAGTCTTTTTGTTTTAAAACAATAAGTTATAAGCCACAACTCACCCTCATCAAAAGCCTCTGCACAATGCAGTATAATACGGAACACGCCGGGCTGCGCCTCTCTTGGCAGGCGCGGCCCGGCGTTTTTTTCTCTCAAGCCCCGTCATTCAGCGACCTTCTTTCCCAACAAATCCCCCCTTTCACCACGCCCCCTCTTGCACCGCCCCGTGCGGGGCGCTTATGTGGAGCGCAACAGCATTTGATCAAAGAGGCTCCTCATGCAACTGTCCTTCCCCGCCCCGGTGTTTCACTCGGATTCCGAAACCGCCACGTCCGCATTCGCCGATCTGCCCGAATGGGATCTGAGCGATCTCTATGCGGCCCCAGATGCCCCGGAATTTGAGCGCGACCTGAACTGGCTGCAAACCGCCTGCGCCGATTTCGCCGCCAAATATCAGGGCAAGCTGGCCGATCTGGACGCCGCCGGCCTGCTGGACTGTGTGCGGAACTATGAGAAAATCAGCAATATCGGCGGGCGGCTGATGTCTTATGCCGGTTTGCGTTACTATCAGAACACCACCGATGCCGACCGGGCGCAATTCATGCAGAATGCTCAGGAAAGGGTCACGGTGTTCACCGCGCCTTTGGTGTTTTATTCGCTGGAAATCAACCGGCTGGAGGACGCCGCGCTGGATCGAATGCTGGCGGAAAACGCCGATCTGGCCCGTTATCGCCCGATCTTTGAAAACTTGCGCGCCATGCGCCCCTATCAGCTGTCGGATGAGCTCGAGCAATTCCTGCATGATCAGAGCAGCGTCGGGGCCACTGCTTGGAACAAGCTGTTTGACGAAACCATTGCCGGGCTGATGTTTACCGTCGATGGGCAAGAGCTCAATCTGGAAAGCACCCTGAACCTGCTGACCGAACAGGACCGCAGCAAGCGTCAGGCCGCCGCCGAAGCTCTGGCGGTGGTGTTTGGCCAGAACCTGAAGCTGTTTGCCCGGGTGCATAACACGCTGGCCAAGGAAAAGGCGATCGAGGATCAGTGGCGCAAAATGCCCAGCCCGCAGACCGGGCGGCATTTGTCCAATCAGGTCGAACCCGAGGTGGTCGAGGCGCTGCGCAATGCGGTTGTGGCCGCCTATCCGAAGCTGTCGCATCGCTATTACGCGCTCAAGGCCAAATGGCTGGGGCTGGAGACCATGGAGGTCTGGGATCGCAACGCGCCGCTGCCGATGCAAAGCGACGAGGTGATCAGCTGGAAACAGGCCGAGAAAACCGTACTGGACGCCTATGCCGCCTTTGATCCGCGCATGGCCGAAATCGCCCAACCATTTTTTGACAAGGGCTGGATTGATGCGGGCGTGAAGCCGGGCAAGGCTCCGGGCGCGTTTGCCCATCCGACGGTGACCAATGTGCATCCCTATGTGATGCTGAACTATCTGGGCAAGCCGCGCGATGTGATGACGCTGGCGCATGAGCTGGGCCATGGGGTGCATCAGGTGCTGGCGGCGGAACAAGGCGAGTTACTGTCCTCAACCCCGCTGACCTTGGCCGAAACCGCTTCGGTATTTGGCGAGATGCTGACCTTCCGCAAACTGCTCGACTCTGCCCAAACGCAGGAGGCGCGCAAGACCCTGCTGGCGGGCAAGGTCGAGGATATGATCAACACCGTGGTGCGCCAGATCGCCTTTTACGATTTTGAATGCAAACTGCACGCCGCCCGCGCCGAGGGCGAGCTGACCCCAGATCAGATCAACGCGCTGTGGATGTCGGTGCAGGGCGAAAGTCTGGGACCGGTGTTTCATTTCATGGAAGGCTATGAGACCTTCTGGTCCTATGTGCCGCATTTCGTGCATTCTCCGTTTTACGTCTATGCCTATGCGTTTGGCGATGGGCTGGTGAATGCGCTTTATGCGGTCTATCAGGAGGGCGATGCGGGCTTTCAGGATAAGTATTTCGACATGCTCAAGGCTGGGGGCTCGAAGCGCCACAAAGAGCTGTTGGCACCGTTTGGTCTGGATGCCTCTGATCCGAAATTCTGGGATAAGGGGCTGAGCATGATTTCGGCGATGATTGATGAGTTGGAGCAGATGGAGGGCTGATGACCTCTTGCGCAAGCCGTGCCTGGAGCAACAGCTCTGTTAAACCGGCCTGCCCTTTCAAACTGTCCCGCCCGGCCTCTAGGCCGGGCTGCGCCTGCCTGCCCCCCGGCAGGCGCATTCGCGCCCGCCCAGGCAGGGCGCTGCCCTACGCTATTAATATCAAGCGATGCTCTGCAGAGCCCCCTGCCCACCGCTTTTTCGAGGCCCTCCTCACAGACCGCTTGGTTTTCCCCAAAGAGCTGCCTATAGATAAGCAGCACACTATTCGGAGGCCATGATGCGCACAGCCAAAATCACCCGCAAAACCGCCGAAACCGATATCTCGGTGGCCCTCAATCTGGACGGCACCGGCAGCTATGACAACAGCACCGGCATCGGCTTTTTCGATCACATGCTGGACCAGCTGTCGCGCCATTCGCTGATTGACCTCACCGTGCGCGCCAAGGGCGATCTGCATATCGACGATCACCACACGGTCGAGGATGTGGGCATCGCGCTGGGGCAGGCTCTGGTCGCTGCCCTTGGCGATAAAAAGGGCATCCGGCGCTATGCCGACTGCCATCTGGCGATGGATGATGCCCAGATCCGTTGTGCGCTGGATCTGTCGGCGCGCCCCTATCTGATCTGCAATCTGAACATGCCCACCGCCAAAATCGGCCAGTTCGATACCGAGCTGGTGCGCGAGTTCTTTCAGGCGCTGTCCACCCATGGCGGCATCACCCTGCATATCGACCAGCTGCACGGCTTCAACTCGCACCACATCGCCGAGGCCAGTTTCAAGGCCGTAGCCCGTGCCCTGCGGGTGGCGCTGGAAACCGATCCGCGCAAAAGCGATGCCATTCCGTCGACCAAAGGGATGCTCTGAATGCTGACCGTGCTGATTGACTATGAAAGCGGCAATCTGCATTCGGCGGAAAAGGCCTTTGACCGGATGGCCAGCGAAACCGGCGCGGGGCAAGTGATGGTCAGTGACCGCCCCGAGGATGTGCTGCGGGCTGATCGCATCGTGCTGCCCGGGGATGGGGCCTTCCCGGCCTGTAAAAAAGCCCTGTTTGACCATTCCGGCCTGTTCGAGGCCACCCGCGAGATGGTGATCGAGCGTGGCCGGCCTTTTCTGGGCATTTGCGTCGGGATGCAGATGATGGCCAGCTGGGGGCGCGAATATCAGGATACTGAGGGCTTTGACTGGGTCAGTGGCGAGATCATCAAAATCGAGCCCAACGATCCGGCCCTGAAAGTGCCGCATATGGGCTGGAATGATCTGATCATCGACATTCCGCATCCGGTGCTGGACGGGGTTCAGACCGGAGACCACGCCTATTTCGTCCACAGCTATAAATTCCAGCCCGCTGACCCCGCCAACCGTCTGGCGCATGTCGAGTATGGCGGCGACATCACCGCCATCATTGGCCGCGACAATCTGCTGGGGATGCAGTTCCACCCCGAGAAAAGCCAAAAGGCCGGGCTGCGGATGATCGCCAATTTTCTAAGCTGGGCCCCCTAACCTCCCATCACGCCGTAAGGACACATCATGACCGCTGAAAAACCCACCATCTATCTGGCAGACTACACCCCTGCGGCCTATCTGGTCGACACGGTCGAGCTGAGCTTCAAGCTGGCCCCGGATGCCACCCGCGTGACCTCGCGCATTGCGTTTTACCCCAACCCGGACAGCAAGGATCGCCAGTTTGTTCTGGATGGCGAGCATCTGACGCTGATCAGCGCCCGCATTGACGGGCAAGAGGTTTCGCCCGAAATCACCGATACCGGGCTGCGCTGCGATGTGCCGGATGCGCCCTTTATCTGGGAATGCGAGGTCGAGATTTCGCCGATTGAGAACACCGCGCTCAGCGGACTTTACATGTCAAACGGCATGTATTGCACCCAATGCGAGGCGCAGGGCTTTCGCCGCATCACCTATTACCCCGACCGCCCGGATGTGATGGCCACCTTTAGCGTGCGCGTTGAAAGCGATCTGCCGGTGCTACTGTCCAACGGCAATCCGGTGGATCAGGGCGAAGGCTGGGCGCAATGGCACGATCCATGGCCGAAACCGGCCTATCTGTTTGCTCTGGTCGCCGGTGATCTGAAAAACCACCCGGGCCAGTTCACCACCCAATCGGGCCGCGAGGTGACGCTCAATGTCTGGGTGCGCCCCGATGACATCAACAAATGCGCCTTTGCCATGCAGGCGCTGCAAAGCTCGATGCGCTGGGATGAACAGGTTTACGGGCGCGAATATGATCTGGATGTGTTCAACATCGTCGCGGTGGATGATTTCAACATGGGGGCAATGGAAAACAAGGGGCTGAATATCTTTAATTCCTCCTGCGTTCTGGCCAGCCCGGAAACCAGCACCGATGCCAATTACAACCGCATCGAAGCCATCATCGCACATGAGTATTTCCACAACTGGACCGGCAACCGCATCACCTGCCGCGATTGGTTCCAGCTGTGCCTGAAAGAAGGGCTGACGGTTTTCCGCGACAGCCAGTTTACCGCCGATATGCGCGGCGCGGCGGTCAAGCGGATCAGCGATGTGATCGCCCTGCGCAACCGTCAGTTCAGCGAAGATAACGGCCCGCTGGCGCATCCGGTGCGCCCCTCCAGCTTTCAGGAGATCAACAATTTCTACACCGCCACCGTCTATGAAAAAGGCGCCGAGGTAATCGGGATGCTCAAGCGTCTGGTGGGCGATGCGGCCTATTACAAAGCGCTGGATCTGTATTTTGAGCGCCATGACGGGCAGGCCTGCACCATTGAGGATTGGCTCAAAGTGTTCGAAGACAGCACCGGGCGCGATTTAAGCCAGTTCAAGCGCTGGTATTCGCAGGCCGGCACCCCGCGGCTAACGGTAGAGGATGACTTTAAGGATGGCCGCTACACCCTTCATTTCAAACAACAAACACCACCCACCCCGGGTCAGGACGACAAGCAGCCGCAGCTTCTGCCCATCGCGGTCGGGTTGTTGAATGATCGGGGCGAAGAAATCGTTCAAACCCGCATTCTGGAGATGACCGAAGCCGAGCAGAGCTTTACCTTTGACGGGCTGGACGCCAAGCCCGTGCCTTCGATCCTGCGGGAATTTTCCGCGCCGGTGATCCTGCACAGCCAGACCGATACCCAGACCCGCGCCTTTTTGCTGGCCCATGACACCGACCCGTTCAACCGCTGGCAGGCCGCCGATGCGCTGGCCAAAGAGCTGTTGCAAAAAATGGTGCTGGAGGATGCCAAGCCCGAGGGGCCGTATCTGGAAACTCTGGCCAAAATCACCAAAGATGAAAGCCTCGACCCGGCGTTTCGCGCCCTGATCCTGTCGCGCCCCAGCCAGTCCAGCATGGCCGAGATTCTGGCCGAGCAAGGCCATGTGCCCGACCCGGAGGCGCTCTATCAGGCCTCCAAATCTTTGAGCAAGGCCATTGCCGAAAAGCTGGGTGATGATCTTAAGAAAATCTATGATAATCATCAGGTTATGGAGCCTTATTTACCCGATGCTGAAAGTGCGGCGCATCGCAGTCTGGCCAATGCGGCTCTGGCGCTGTTGTCGCGGCTGGATCAGGGCAAACAGGCCAGTGCGCAGTTTTACGCCGCTGACAATATGACCCAGCAGCTGGCGGCGCTGGCTTGCCTGCAAATCTGCGACTATGGCGCACAGGCCACCGCAGATTTCTATCGGCAATGGCAGCAGGACCGGCTGGTGATCGACAACTGGTTTGCGATGCAGATCGTCAATGCCAAGCCGGAAAACGCCGCCACCAAAGCCACCGAGCTGACCAATCACCCCGATTTCAATATGAAAAACCCCAACCGCTTCCGGGCCGTGTTCGGGGCGCTGTTTGGCAACCATGCGGGGTTCCATATTGCCAGCGGGGCGGGCTATGAATTGCTGGCCGATTGGCTGATCCGGCTGGACCCGGTTAATCCGCAGACCACGGCGCGGATGATGACCGGCTTCCAGAGCTGGCGGCGTTATGATGCCGGGCGTCAGGCGCTGATCCGTCAGCAGCTGGAGCGCATCGCCAACACGCCCGATCTGTCACCCGACACCAGCGAGATGGTGGCGCGGATTTTGAACGGATAAGCATTTCAGTCGGTGACAAGCGATAAGGGCTGTGGCTGCCTACCTATAGCGTTTGACGAAATAGATGAAACATAGAGCATCACTTAACGCGTTGAAATCCTTGATTTCAGGCAGCGTTAAGTGATTCAGGTTTTTCGCATAACGCTTTAGGCAGGCGCAGCCCGGCGTGTTTGACATTATACGGCATCCTTTTCAAAGCAGCCTCTGCAACCACAGCCCTGCCTTTACCCGCCATCCCGGTCTTTCAGCGCGGCTTTCAACTCGGCCAGCTGCGCCGCCATCCGGGGCAAACGACGCAATGCCTTTTGCATCTCGACCTGGCTCTGCATCTTGACCGCGGGCGAACCCAACAGCATCCGCCCCGCCGGCGCATTGGTAAAGATCTTGGTCGCGCCCCCAGCCACCACATCATCGCCGACAAAGATGTTATCCGACACCCCGCATTGTCCGCCCAGCACCACCCGGTTGCCAATTCTGGACGAGCCCGCAATGCCCACCTGCCCGCAGAGCAGGCAATCTTCGCCCACCTGCACATTATGGCCGATATGCACCTGATTATCCAATTTGCTGCCCCGGCCAATGCGGGTTGAGCGGATGGTGCCTTTGTCGATCGTGACATTGGCCCCCAGCTCGACATCATCGCCGATCTCAACCGCCGCCAGCGAATGAATACGGGTCCAGCTTTGGGCCTTGGCCTGCACCTCTTTGCCCAGAGATTCGCGAGCATGCTCAACGGTGGATTTTTCTGGAGTCACAAAGGAAAACCCGTCAGCCCCGATCACCGCGCCGGGTTGGGCAATCAGCCGGTCTCCAATCTGCACCCCGGCCCCGATCCGCACCCCGGACAGGATCAGCGCATCATCGCCGATCCGGGCATTTTCGGCAATCGAGACATGGCTGGCAATGCGGGCGTTTTGGCCCAGCACCACATCGCGGCCAATCACCACAAATGGCCCGATCGCCGCCCCTGCCCCGATCTGAGCGCTGGGGTCAATCACGGCGGTGGGATGCACCCCCGGCGCGATCTCTGGCCCCGGATCGAGCAAAGCGGTCAGGGACGACATCGCATAGCGCGGGCGCGGCACAAAGATCGCCGCTTGCAGGCCCAGCCCGCGCCAATCGGCCCCCTGCCACAGAATCGCGGCCCGCGCCTGCCCCGCCATCAGCCCATCGGCATATTTTTGATCCATCGCCAGCGCCAGCTGATCGGCCCCGGCCGTGGCTGGTTCGCTGACGCCGGTGATCAAAAGATCAACAGCGCCCTCGGCGGTGGCCGAAAGCGCTGTTGCAATTTGTGAAACGGTATAGCCCATCTGCGGCCCCCAACATTTTTGTTGGGGACAGAGTTACCCTTTTACCGAGCGCAATTCCACCCCGGCATTTACCAGAGCCCGAAAGATTTTGGCGTCACGCCCATAAACATCGCGGCGATACTGCATCCCGCCCTTGGGCTTACTGATTGCCGTGCGATACATCAGATGCACCGGCACGGGGTTTTTCAGATCCACCCGGGTCTCTCTGCCGGTTCTCAGCTTGGCCTTGAAGAACTCTTCAGGGTTTTTGACCTGTTTGGCCAGCAGAGCATAGGCCAGATCAAAGGGCTGTTGCACCCGGATACAACCATGGCTGAACGCGCGCACATCGCGGTTGAACAGGCTTTTGGAGGGGGTATCGTGCAGGTAGATGTTATATCTGTTCGGGAACATGAATTTCACCAGCCCCAGAGCGTTGCGCCCGCTGGGAGCTTGCTTGAGGTTAAAGGGGAAATTCTTGGAATTATACTGCGAAAAATCCACCGCCCCGCGGTTCACCGTGCGCCCGCGCGCATCGACCAGCCGCAAATGCCCCACCGCATTGCCGTTGCGTTTGAGCATCGGCAGATATTCCTTGACCGCGATTGAGCGCGGCACATTCCAAGTGGGGTTGATGATCATGAACTCCATCATATCGGAAAACTCGGGCGAGCGGTGATCGCTGGCATTTTTGCCGACCACGGTGCGGGTCTGGAAGGTGACCTTGCCGTTATCAACGATCTTGGCGGTGAAATCGGTCAGATTGATCAACACATGGCGCTTGCCGCGTTTTTGGTTGAACCAGCGCTCGCGCTCCATGGCGACGACCACCGATTGCAGGCGGTATTGCGCGGATTTGTTGATCTCGGCCATGGTGCCTTTGCCCGCGACGCCATCGGTGGGCAGGCCGTGATCCAGCTGGAACAGCTGAACCGCCCTTTTCATCTTGGCATCATAAACACCGGCTGCCGAACGCCGCAGATAGCCCATAGCCACCAAGCGGTTGCGCAGCGCCACCACATGCGCCCCGCTGGCGCCGGGTTTCAGCGAAGCAGCCTTGACCTTGGGCCCGAACCCGCCCTTGGCCAGACGTTTTTCCAGCCGCAGCTTTTCCTTCATCAGCCGGGTATATTCCGGGGTTTTGGGCAGCAGCATTTTGAAAAACCCGCGCGGCGAGCTTTTGGCGAAGGAGTGCAGGGTCTGCTCGCGCTCCCACCGACCGACCTTGCGCACGATGCCGCTGTCGATCCGGCTGGGAATCAGCACACCCGAGCGGATGTCACCGGCATATTGCAGGAACATCTTGCTCATCTTGACCTCAAGATGGCCACGGTCGCGGGGGCTGTGGGCCGCTTTCAACTGGGCCTTCAGCGCCGCCGGGTCATAGCGTTTCACCGGCAACCCATGATCGGCAGCCTTGGACAGCGCCTGCAAAAAGGCGCGGCGGCGTTGCTTGGGCTTGCTGCCTTTATCCGTCCAAAGCGCCTGATAATTACGGGATTTATAGAATTGAGCCACGGCTTTATCCCTGGCCGCCGCCTCGGCCACGGCCTGTTTAAAAGCGGTGACCTGCGCATTGGCCCCGGTGGATGCCAGTGACACCAGCAAAAGAACGGCCCAGGCCGCAACCCATTTGTGAAATATACGAGTCTTTAACAGCGCCTCGGTCATTTTTTACCCCCAAAATCAATGTCGCCCGAAACCCGCAAAAGACGGAAATAAGGGCATAGTGACGCAGACCATTACGAACTATTGGGCCTAAGTCCAATCAAATTTACGTCAACTCCATACAAAATATCGTTATTTTGCAAGGCGAACCCCCAAATCGGACATGAAAACAACAGTTTCACAATTTCAGCAAATTTTCGCCGATTTCTCTGGGTAATTAGACTTGTATGCATTCGCGACTTGGTAATCGATTCGAGTTGTGCCATAAGGTCGGTGCATTCGGGACAAGGATGAGGCAGCCGCATGAAAGTGCGGCAATTCGTGGATGTGCAAAACGGCATAAAGAAACGGCAAACAGAGCAATGAAAAACAGCATGAATACGGGCACTTCAAGCGCTTCTGGCGTGGGCAAGTCCCTTATGACACGTCGCGGTTTGATTCGCGCCTTTGCGGCAACCGCAGTTGTGGCGACTCCAACTTATTCCAAAGCCGCCGGTTTCCTGCGCGGCGCGGGCGATGTTCGTCGGCTGCGGATGTATTCCGGGCGCACCGGTGAATCGATCGACACGATTTACTGGGTCGAGGGCAAATATATCAAAGACGCCGTCAAAGAGATCAATCATTTCATGCGCGACTGGCGTCAGGATGAAGCCCGGGCGATGGATACCCGCAATTTTGACATCATGGCCGCGGTTCACAATCTGATGGATTCGACCGAGCCCTATATGTTGCTGTCGGGCTATCGCACCCCGAAAACCAATGCGATGCTGCGCTCGCGCTCGAGCGGGGTGGCCAAGAAATCGCTGCACATGAAGGGTAAAGCTGCCGATCTGCGGATGAAATCGCGTTCGGTCAATCAGATGTTCCGGGCCGCTTCCAGCTGTAGTGCCGGTGGGGTTGGCAAATATTCCGGCTCGAATTTTGTGCATATGGATTGCGGTGTTGTCCGCACTTGGGGCCGCTAAATTAAGCAGCTCTGCTTTCACACCTTTGGCGGGCTTTACTGCTACTGCCTTTTCCGGGTCCGGGCTTATAGCGCCCTGGCCTGATTTTCCAGTCGTGTGATTTCGTCCCGCATTCCCTGCACCAGCGAATCGGCAAAGCGATTCAGCCGGTCCACCCGTTGATCATCCAGATGCCGCACCAGATAAAAGGTGCGGGTCAGTGAAATCTGATCGGCCAGAACCCGCCGAATGCCGGGCAAGGTGGGCATACAGAAATCATGCACAATCGCCAGCCCTGCCCCGTGACGCACCCAGTTGGCCTGCACCGCGACCGAGTTTGACCCCAGCGTCACATGCTCAACCCCAATCTGCCCCAGATAGTCCACCTCTTTGTCAAAGATCATATCCGGGATATAGCCGATGATCCGGTGCCCTTTCAGATCCTGCGGGTGCCTGATCGGCGGGTGACTGTTCAGATAGGCTTCGGTGGCGGCAAGATGCAGCTTATAGTCGCCAATGCGCTGCGCCATCAGCCGCCCGGCGGTGGGGGGCGACAGGGTCACCGCCATATCGGCCTCGCGCTTTGACAGGTTGAACACCCGGGGCTGCGCCACAATCTGCACCTCAAGCCCCGGATTTTGATCACAAATTTCCGCACAGACCTGCGGCAGCAGATAATTGGCCGAGCCATCAGGTGCCCCAATCCGCACGGTGCCGCTTAATTGTCCGGCCACACCCTGTAGTTCTTCGCCCGCCTGCGACATCGCACTTTCCGCCCGCATCGCATGCACCAGCAGCCGCTCGCCCTCATTGTTCAGCACATAGCCCTGCACCGAGCGCGCAAACAATGCCGCCCCCAGCCGATGCTCCAGCCGCGAAATCCGCCGCCCCACCGTGGCCGGGTCCATCTTCAGCAGCCGCCCGGCTTGTGATAAGCTCTCGCCGCGGGCCACAGCCAGAAATACCCGCAGATCATCCCAGTCAAAATCCATATTTTTCCCTTTGCTTGTCGGTGGCACCACTGTGGCACATCCGCCACCGCCGCCGCTGCTGCTTTGCATTTATGCAAAATGCCCCTGCTAAAATGAACCTTTCATTAGCGTTTTTGCAAGAGTAAACTGCGCCCAGCTCATAATCTTAGAGGAGGATTCTATGACCGAAACGCACCACTTTATTAATGGTAAAGTCACCGAAGGCACATCCGGGCGGTTTTCCGATGTGATGAACCCCGCCACCGGCGAAGTTCAGGGCAAACTGTCTCTGGCCAGCAAGGCCGAGCTGGACAAGGCTGTTGAGATCGCTGCCGAGGCGCAAAAAGCCTGGGGCGCGACCAACCCGCAAAAACGCGGCCGGGTGATGATGGCCATGGTTGGCCTGCTGAACCGCGATATGGACAAGCTGGCCGAAGCGCTGTCCAAAGAGCACGGCAAAACCCTGCCGGATGCCCGTGGCGATGTGCAGCGTGGTCTGGAAGTGATCGAATACTGCATCGGTGCGCCAGAAATGCTGAAAGGCGACTATACCGACAGCGCTGGCCCCGGCATTGATATGTATTCCATGCGTCAGCCTCTGGGTGTGACCGCTGCGATTGCACCGTTCAACTTCCCGGCCATGATCCCGCTGTGGCAGGTTGGCCCGGCGCTGGCTTGCGGCAACGCTGTGGTTCTGAAACCATCCGAGCGTGCCCCCACCGTACCAATGATGATTGCCCAGCTGTTCCTGGAAGCTGGTCTGCCCGCCGGTGTTTTGCAGGTGGTCAATGGCGACAAAGAAGCCGTGGATGCGATTCTGGATAACGAGACCATTCAGGCGGTTGGCTTTGTGGGCTCGACCCCGATTGCGCAATATATCTACAGCCGCGCCACGGCCAATGGCAAACGGGCGCAGTGCTTCGGTGGTGCGAAAAACCACATGATCATCATGCCCGATGCCGATCTGGATCAAGCGGCTGATGCGCTGATCGGGGCTGGCTTTGGCGCCGCTGGTGAACGCTGCATGGCGATCTCGGTGGCCGTGCCTGTGGGCAAGGAAACTGCCGACAAGCTGATCGAAAAGCTGGTACCCCGGATCGAAAAACTGCGGGTTGCACCTTATTTTGAAGGCGACAATGTCGATTACGGCCCAGTTGTGACAGGTGCCGCCAAGGAAAACATCCTGCGGCTGATCCAAAGCGGTGTTGATCAGGGCGCTGAGCTGGTGGTCGATAACCGTGACTTCAAACTGCAAGGGTATGAGGATGGTTACTTCGTCGGCCCGCATCTGTTTGACAAAGTCACCACCGATATGGACATCTACAAAACCGAGATCTTTGGCCCGGTTCTGTGCACCATGCGCGCCGACAACTATGAAGAGGCCCTCGGCTATGTGATGGATCACGAATATGGCAACGGCACCGCGATCTTTACCCGCGATGGCGACACCGCGCGTGATTTCTCGCACCGGATCAATGTCGGCATGGTCGGCGTCAATGTGCCGATCCCGGTTCCGCTGGCCTACCACACTTTCGGCGGCTGGAAAAAATCCGGCTTTGGCGATCTGAACCAGCACGGCCCGGATGCGTTCAAATTCTTTACGCGCACCAAAACCGTGACATCGCGCTGGCCATCGGGCCTGAAAGAAGGCGGAGAATTCCACTTCAAAGCGTTCGACTAAGACGTATTTTGACAAATCATTTCAAGGGGCCGCCAGCTGCTGCGGCCCCTTATTTCTTGCCTAATCGCCCCGACTCTGCTCTGATTGAAAAAAATAGAGCGTTAGGTGATGCCCTTTGCATCAGCTATTTCGTCAAACGCTATAGGGGGGAAACAGATGAAACAGCCGGATTTCACCATTGGCATCGAAGAAGAATATCTGGTGGTCGACCAGAAAACCATGGAGCTGGCCAAGATACCCGATGAAATGATGCAGGCCTGCAAAGCCGAATTGCAGGATCAGGTCAGCCCCGAATATTTGCAATGCCAGATCGAAATCGGCACCAAAGTCTGCGCCAATGTCAGCCAAGCCCGCGACGATCTGAAACGGCTGCGCAGCACCATCTCGAAACACGCCGCCACATATGGGCTGACCCCGATGGCCGCCTCGTGCCATCCCTTTGCCGATTGGAAGCAACAGCACCACACCGACAAAGAACGCTACAACACGCTGCGTTCCGATCTGATGGGCGTGGTGCGGCGCTTGCTGATCAGCGGGATGCATGTGCATGTGGGCATCCCGGACAAAGACATGCGAATTGATCTGCTCAACCAGTTGACCTATTTCCTGCCGCATCTGCTGGCACTGTCGGCATCCTCTCCCTATTGGCAGGGCGAAGATACCGGGTTGGATTCCTACCGTCTGACGGTGTTTGACAATCTGCCCCGCACCGGCCTGCCGCCGAAATTGCAGGGCTGGGGGGAATATGAGCGCTCGGTGCAGGCGCTGGTCAGTCTGGGGCTGATCGAGGATAGCAGCAAAATCTGGTGGGATCTGCGCCCCTCGCAGAAATTTCCGACAATCGAATCAAGGATTTGCGACCTGCCCTCGCGGCTGGAACACAGCCTGTGTCTGGCGGCGATGATCCAGTGCCTGTGCCGGATGCTGTGGCGGCTGGCCAAGAAAAACCAGCGCTGGCGGCTGTATGATAACTTTTTGCTGAATGAAAACCGCTGGCGGGCGCAGCGCTACGGGGTTGGCGGCGGGCTGGTGGATTTTGGCCGCCACGAAATCATCCCCATGACCGATCTGATCGACGAGTTGGTTGAACTGCTCGCCCGCGATGCAGAGGAGCTGGGCTGCGTCGCCGAGCTGCAAACCGCCCGCGACATTGTGCGCAACGGCAACTGTGCCGACCGCCAGCGCGCGGTTTACAAGGCCGCTTGTGATCAGGGCAAATCCAGCACCGAAGCCCTGCGCGATGTGGCCCGGCATTTGGTTCAGGAATTTCACGCTGACCTGTAAGGCACGGCTTGCAAAACTCCTGAAATAATTGGAAACTAAACGGATGTTCAATTCGTTGATAACCGGAGGAAACCGATGGATTTTGCGCTGACCGAAGAGCAAACGCTGATTTTTGACATGGCCAAGGCCTTTGGCGAAGAGCATATCGCGCCCTTTGCCCATGAATGGGAAAGAGCAGGCGATATTCCGAAAGATTTGTGGCCCAAACTGGCCGAGCTGGGCTTTGGCGGGCTGTATGTGTCGGCAGAAAATGGCGGCTCGGGCCTGTCGCGGCTGGATGCCACGCTGGTGTTCGAAGCCCTGTCGATGGCCTGCCCTTCGGTTGCGGCGTTTTTGTCGATCCACAATATGGGCGCGGCGATGATCGACAAATTCGGCAGCCCCGAATTGCATGAAAAATATCTGGCCGATGCGGTGTCGATGAACAAGATCATCTCTTACTGCCTGACCGAGCCGGGCTGTGGCTCGGACGCGGCGGCGCTGAAAACCCGGGCCGAAAAAACCGATAGCGGCTATCAGTTGAACGGCACCAAGGCGTTCATCTCGGGCGGGGGGTATTCGGATGCCTATATCGTCTTTGCCCGCACCGGCGATAACAGCCCCAGAGGAATTTCCGCGATGCTGGTCGATGACGGCACCGAGGGGCTCAGCTTTGGCGGCTTGGAGGAAAAAATGGGCTGGAAGAGCCAGCCGACCCGTCAGGTGCAGTTGGACAATTGCAACGTTCCCGCCAGTAATCTGCTGGGCGAAGAGGGCAAAGGTTTCACATATGCGATGAAAGGGCTGGATGGCGGCCGTCTGAATATCTCGTCCTGTTCGCTGGGCGGCGCTCAGGCGGCGCTGACCGCGACCCTGCAATATATGGGCGAGCGCAAAGCCTTTGGCAAAACCATCGACCAGTTCCAGGCGCTGCAATTCCGTCTGGCGGATATGGAGATCGAACTGCAAGCCGCCCGCATCTTCCTGCATCAGGCGGCGTGGAAGCTGGACAATGGCGCACATGACGCCAGCAAATTCTGCGCCATGGCCAAACGCTTTGTCACCGAGACCGGCTCGACGGTTGTCAACCAATGTCTGCAACTGCATGGCGGCTATGGCTATCTGGCCGATTACGGCATTGAAAAGCTGGTGCGCGATCTGCGGGTGCATGAAATTCTTGAGGGCACCAACGAAGTCATGCGCATGATCGTTGCCCGTCAACTGTTGGCCGAGCGTAACTGATGAGCGATATTCACACCCGGATCGAGGGCAAGTTGGGCCGTATTACCCTGACTCGCCCCAAAGCGATGAACGCGCTCAGCTATGAGATGTGCCTTGAGGTTGAAAAGGCGCTGGATGCCTGGCGCGATGATGACAGCGTGAAAATGATCCTGATTGATGCGCTGGGGGATCGGGCGTTTTGCGCCGGCGGCGATATTGCCGAGATTTATGACTCGGGCCTGCGTCAGGATTATGACTATGGCCGCCGCTTCTGGCGCGACGAATACCGCATGAACGCCAAGATGGCGCATTACCCCAAGCCGGTGGCCAGCATGATGCAGGGCTTTACCATGGGCGGCGGCGTTGGGCTGGGCTGTCATGGCAGTCTGCGCATTGTCGGCGAAAGCAGCCAGATCGCCATGCCCGAATGCGGCATTGGTCTGGTGCCCGATGTGGGCGGGTGCTATATTCTGGCACGCGCGCCCGGCCATGTGGGGGCTTATATCGGCCTGACCGGGACGCGGCTGAAGGCGGGTGATGCCATTCACACCGGCTTTGCTGATCATTTCATCCCCGAACAGGACTGGCCCGCGCTGACACAGGCGCTGATCGAAACCGGAGACCCCGGCCTGATCACCGCCGCAGCCAAACCGGCCCCCGAAGGCGATCTGCCCGGTCTTGCCGATGAGATCAGCAAACATTTCGCCCATGCCGACCTGCCCGGGGTGGTCGCATCGCTGAAATCGGATGATGGTGATTTTGCGGCACAGACCCTGAAGACTCTGCGCCGCAATTCGCCGCTGTCGATGGGCTGCACGCTTGAAATCCTGCACCGTCTGCATGGCATTCAGGACATCAGCCAGTCGCTTGAGATGGAATACCGCTTTACCCATCGCGCGATGGAACATGCCGATTTCATCGAAGGCATCCGCGCGGCTATCATCGACAAGGATCGCAACCCCCAGTGGAGACACGCGCTGGAGGATGATCTTTCGCAGAGCATTAACGATATGCTGGCGCCCCTTGGGGCCGAAGCCTTGAAACTTGAGGAGAACTGATATGAAAGTCGGATTTATTGGACTGGGCAATATGGGTGGGCCGATGGCTGGCAATCTGGCCAAGGCCGGTCACGAGGTCACCGGTTTCGACCTTGCCGCCCCCTGCCCCGAAGGTGTGAGCAAAGCCGCCAGCGCGGCTGAAGCCGCCAAGGGGCAAGATGTGGTGATCACCATGCTGCCCAACGGCAATATCCTGCGCGCTGTGGCCGGAGACATCATCCCGGTGATGGAAAAAGGCGCGGTGTTTCTGGATTGCTCGACCGTGGATGTCGACAGCGCCCGCGCCGTGGCCGAACAGGCCGAAGCTGCTGGCCTGATGGCCGTGGATGCGCCGGTCTCCGGTGGTGTTGGCGGCGCAGCTGGTGGCACTCTGACCTTTATGGCTGGCGGCACCGATGCGGGCTTTGAAAAAGTCCTGCCTCTGCTGGATGTAATGGGGCAAAAAGCCGTGCATTGCGGCGCGTCCGGGGCTGGTCAGGCGGCCAAGATCTGTAACAACATGATCCTGGGCGTTACCATGATCGCCACCTGCGAAGCCTTTGCGCTGGCCGATAAGCTGGGGCTGGATCGGCAAAAAATGTTTGACGTGGTCAGCACCTCGTCGGGCTATAGCTGGACGATGAACGCTTATTGCCCAGCTCCGGGGGTAGGTCCGGCCTCGCCCGCCGATAATGACTATCAGCCCGGCTTTGCCGCTGAGCTGATGCTCAAGGATCTGCGTCTGTCGCAACAGGCCGCAGAATCGGTGGATGCCGACACCCCGATGGGCCAGTCCGCGACTGATCTTTATACCCAATTCGTGGAAAATGAAGGCGGCGAAGGAATGGATTTCAGCGCCATGCTGCCCCGTTTTGAAAAACGCCACAGAGGTTAATGGGCTGGGTTGAACACGCCCCTGAACTGAACAGTCTGGACGCAGAAACTGTGTCCAGATTAAATTCCCTGACCCCGCTGCACATCCCCAAAGGCACGGTTTTGTTTTCGCCCGGGGATGCGGTCAAAGGCTATGTGATCATGCTCAAAGGCCGGGTTTCGGTCTGTTTGACCGGCAGCTCGGGCCGAGAAATTTTGCTGTATACGGTCAGCCCCGGGCAATCCTGCATTCAAAGCACGCTGGGTCTGATGGGCGGTCACGACTACACGGCTGAAGCCATTGCGCAGCAGGAATGCAGTTTAATTATGCTGCATAAAGAATTGTTTTTAAAGCTGATAAATGATTCCGAGCCGTTTCGGACTCTGGTGTTTTCCAACATGTCGCAGCATATGCAGGCGATGATGCATCTGCTGGAACAAGTCGCCTTTCAGCCGGTTGAGAGCCGATTGGCCGCTTATATGCTCAGCCGCGCCGCCCCGGATGGGCTGCTGATGGCCACGCAACAGGAACTGGCCGCCGCGATTGGCAGCGCCCGCGAGGTGATTTCACGCAAGCTCGATCTGTGGGCAAGGCGGGGATGGGTGCAGACCATGCGCGGAAAAGTGCAGATTTTAGATAAATCGGCGCTATCGGCGTTAACCTCGGATGTTATGTGACCTGATCACAGACCAACCCGGCCGAACCGCTTAGATTGCCAGCTGTGGACGCATTATAAGGAGAATCCTCATGCTTAAGAAAAATGTTGGTGGCATCGACCGGCTGTTACGTCTGGTTGTTGGTGTGGTTTTGGTTGGTATCTTTGTGCTGGCCAAGCTGAACGTGCTGGATGCCAGCGGCTGGATGGGCAGCCCATGGTTGCTGATCGGGATTATTCCGCTGGCAACCGGGTTGATGTCCAGCTGCCCGCTTTATTCGGTTCTGGGCATCAGAACCTGCTGCAAAAAAGACTGAACCAAGTGTCCCAATAGGCGCTGGCCTATGGCTTGGGGACGCATTCTGCACAGAAGCGCCAGGGCGAGGTGAGTCGTCCTGGCGTTTATCATGTTGTCCCCGCCTCCACCGCGCAAAGCCAGGGGCCAACCCCACAGATCAACGCCGCAAAATTCAAGCCAAACCAACACATGCCGGGCGTCAACATCTGGCCACGCCCCCCGGCACCGGGACAAAAAGGCTAGCTTTTTTTCTTTTTTGATGATACGGAAACATTCTTATCCACATCAGGATATTGTTCTGAGTATTGCCTTGGGGGGTCTATGAGAAAGTTAGTAGGTGGGCTTGTCTTCGTCGTTGGCGTTGGCGGGCTGTGGTATTGGGGCGGCAAGTCCTATTCACCAGACATGGAGAGCCAGATTTCTGAGCGTGCGGTGGCTGCCGTGGCAGCGCAGAACGGCCAGCACCCGGTTTCGATCACCGTTGGCGGGCGGGATATCTCGGCCACCGGAACGGTTGATTCACAAGCCGAGCTGGATAAGCTTTACGCGGTGCTGGATAACGTCAAAGGCCGGCGCGTCGTCAATCTGGACGGCATCAAAGTGCTGCCTTTGCGCGATCCGTATGAAACTGCGCTGAGCAAATCGGCAAAAGACGCTGCTCTGGTGGCCGCCGGTTCCGGCCCCAGCGTGACAAAGATTTCCGGTCTGTCTGATATGGGCATCCAGAAAACAGATATGCTGGAACTGGCCGCCGGGGCGCGCTCTGATTGGGGCGATGTCATGAAGGCTGGTCAATCCGCGCTGGCCCCGCTGGATAACGGGCGTTTCTCTTTGAAGGGCAACAAGATCGAGCTCACCGGTCAGGCCGCGACACCGGCCGAGGAAAAGGCCGCGCTGGATGCGCTGGCGATGCTTCCCGTTGACATGGAAAAAGTTTCCAAGATCGAGGTTCTGGACCCCGGCATTGTCGATTTCGTCATGGAATATGACGCGGGCCAAGGCCCGGTTCTGAATGGGATCGTGCCAAAGGCCGTTGGCGCCAAAGGCATGGAGGCCGCGCTTGGCCTGCCCATGGCCACGCAAAAAATCGGCACCACCTTTGCCGAACATCCTGACCTTACGGCCCGTCTGGCAGCGCTCAAGGGCGAGCTTGGCAGCCTGAACCGCTTTCGTCTGAGCGGCAGCAATGACAAGCTGGTGCTGGAAGCCGAACCGATGCCGGGGCTGGATGCCGCTTTGGTCAAAGCTCAGCTGGAAAAAGCTCTGGGGGAGCGCGGCACCGTGAAGCTGGCTCAGCTTGGCAGTGTGCCAGAAGACGGCACCATCCGGGTAAATGTGGCCACCAAACTCAAAGAGATCTTCCGCGCCGGGTTCTGGCTGCCTTATATGGATTTCATTGCCACACAGCCCGAATGCACGGCACGCACCGTCGCGTTTCTGCAGCACCAAAAGATCCAGTTCGTCCCCGGATCTGACAAATTGGACAGTGTCTCGCTGGCCACGATCAACCACATTGCCGGTTTGTTGCATCACTGCACCGCCGGCAACGGCATGATTGTGGTGATCGGCGGTCACACCGATTCTCAGGGCGATGACAACATGAACTACAGATTGTCCGTTGGCCGTGCCAATGCCGTTCGCAACGCCCTGTTGAAACGCGGCCTGCAACCTGATCGCCTGATGGCGTTCGGATATGGCGAAACACAACCGGTTGCCGATAACGCAACCCCAGAAGGACGGGCGAAAAACCGTCGCACAACTTTTGTCTGGCTGAACCCAATCCAGCATTAACCGGAGGAAATTAAAATGTTCAAAGAATGGGGTTTTTTGATCTCAGAGATGGTGGTTTTGCTCCTGCTGGCGGCCTTGCTGGGCCTTATCGTCGGCTGGATCATCTGGGGCCGCCGCGTGCGGGTCGAAACCAAGGTTGAAACCAAGACCGTTGTGGACCACGATGCCGAAAACAAGCTACGTGGCGAATTGAAAGATTGCCAGGAGGGTCAGCAGAGCCGCGATCAGCGCATCGCCGATCTGGAGAGCCAACTGGCCACCGCACAGCTGGCCGCCGAGGATTCCGGCGGGGTGGATTATGACGGTGATGGCGTGATCGAAGGTGCCGATGAGGGCAGCAAGCCCGAAACGCTGACGGCCGCGCGCGATGGCAAGGCCGATGATCTGAAAATGATCAAAGGGGCAGAAGGTGGCGAGACCGAGTTCTCGAAACGTGTGCAGGATGGGGGCGTTTATTAACCCTTTCCACCCGGCTTGAGGTCCTGAAACATCAAAGCGCGCCCCGTTTTCGGAAGGCGCGCTTTTTTTTCTGCTTTATGGCGTTTGACGAAAAGCCTGACTCACTTAACATTGCCTGAAATCAATGATTTCAACGCATTCAGCGATGAACTATGTCTCAGCTATTTCGTCAAGTGCTATAAACACATACTCTTCTGCCCTGGCTCAAACCGGGGCAGAAGCTTTATTACAGACCTCTGCATCATGCCGTATAATGTCAAAGACGCCGGGCTGCGCCTGCCTGGGTAGGCGCTTCTGCGGAGCGTTGAAGCAAGCGCGGCTTGTGAATAATCTACCACGCTGCACAATGTTGAGAGGTTGATTGCGCCTGCCGGGGGGGCAGGCAGGCGCAGCCCGGCCTTGCGGCCGGGCGGGGCAGTCAGAGGGGACACAGCTTTATGCAGAGGTCTTTTAAAGCATATCTTTCAGATAGTTACCGGTATAACTTCGTGTGACTTTAGCCACATCCTCGGGGGTGCCGACCGCCACGATCTCGCCGCCGCCATCGCCGCCCTCGGGGCCGATGTCGATCAGCCAATCCGCCGTTTTCACCACATCCAGATTGTGTTCAATCACCACCACCGTGTTGCCCTGATCGACCAGCTCATGCAGCACCTCGAGCAATTTGCGCACATCCTCAAAATGCAGCCCCGTGGTGGGCTCGTCCAGAATATAAAGCGTGCGCCCGGTCGAGCGTTTGGCCAGCTCTTTTGACAGCTTCACCCGCTGCGCCTCGCCCCCGGACAGGGTGGTGGCCTGCTGCCCCACCTTGATATAACCCAGCCCCACCCGCATCAGCGCATCCATCTTGTCACGGATGCTGGGCACGGCCTTGAAAAACTGCTGCGCTTCTTCAACCGTCATATCAAGAACGTCCGCTATACTCTTGCCTTTAAAGCGAATTTCCAGAGTCTCGCGATTGTAACGCGCCCCCTTGCAGGTCTCGCAAGTGACATAAACGTCGGGCAGGAAATGCATCTCGATCTTGATCAGACCATCGCCCTTGCACGCCTCACAACGCCCGCCCTTGACGTTGAACGAAAACCGCCCGGGCTTGTAGCCGCGGGTTTTACTTTCCGGCAGGCCGGCGAACCAGTCGCGGATCGGGGTGAACGCACCGGTATAGGTGGCCGGGTTCGAGCGCGGGGTGCGTCCGATCGGGCGCTGGTCGATGTCGATCACCTTGTCCAGATGCTCCAGCCCCTTGATGCTCTCGCAAGGGGCCGGAGTCTGACGCGCCCCGTTCAGGCGCATCGAAGCGGTCTTGAACAGGGTTTCAATGGTCAGCGTCGATTTGCCCCCGCCCGAGACCCCAGTGACGCAGGTAAACTTGCCCAGCGGAAATTCGGCGGTGACCGATTTCAGATTGTTGCCGGTGGCCTTGACCACCTTGATCTTTTTCTTGTTGCCCTTGCGCCGGGTGGCCGGCACCGCGATTTCCCGCGCTCCGGTCAGATATTGCCCGGTCAGCGAGGCCGCATCCGCCGCCACCTGCTGCGGTGTCCCCTGGCTGACGATCTGCCCGCCATGCACCCCCGCCCCGGGGCCGATATCGAACACATAATCGGCGGTGCGGATTGCTTCTTCGTCGTGTTCGACCACGATCACCGTATTGCCCTGATCCCGCAGATTTTGCAGCGTGTGCAGCAGCCGGCCATTGTCGCGCTGATGCAACCCGATTGAGGGCTCATCCAGCACATACAGCACCCCCGTCAACCCCGAGCCGATCTGGCTGGCCAGTCGAATCCGCTGACTTTCGCCGCCCGACAGCGTGCCGGAATTGCGGCTGAGCGTCAGATAATCCAGCCCGACATTATTCAGGAAGCCCAGCCTTTCGGTGATCTCTTTCAGGATCGCGCGGGCGATTTCGTTGTTTTGGGCGCTCAGATGTTCGGGCACCTGCTTGAACCAGTCCAGCGCCTGCCGGATCGACATCTGCACCACCTGCCCGGCGTGCAGATCGTTGATTTTCACCGCCAAGGCTTCGGGCCGTAGGCGGAACCCCTGACAGGCACCGCAGGGGCGGTTGTTCTGATAGCGCTCAAATTCTTCCCGGATCCAGTTGCTGTCGGTCTCGCGATAGCGGCGCTGCATGTTGGGGATCACCCCTTCAAAAGCGCGGCGCACCTCGTAAACCCGCCCGCCCTCGTCATAGCGAAAGTCGATTTCAGTATCGCCCGAGCCATAAAGGAACAGCTTTTGCACGTTCTTGGGCAGGTCTTTCCACGGGGTGTCTTTGTCAAAGCCGCAATGGCGGGCGATGGCTTCGATGGTTTGCAGGAAATAGGGTGATTTGCCTTTGCGCCAGGGGGCCAATGCGCCGTTATAGAGGGTCAGGCTCTGATCCGGCACCACAAGGCGTTCGTCGAAAAACAGCTCAACGCCCAGACCGTCACATTCCGGGCAGGCTCCGAACGGAGCGTTAAAGGAAAACAGCCGCGGTTCGATTTCCGGGATGGTAAAGCCCGACACCGGGCAGGCGAATTTTTCGCTGAACACATGGCGCTCGGGCTCGCCCTCTTTGGGCACGGTTTCCAAAATGGCGATGCCATCGGCCAGATCGAGCGCGGTGCGCAGGCTGTCGGCCAGCCGGGTTTGCATCCCCTCGCGCAGCACCAGCCGATCCACCACCACGTCAATATCATGGCGGAATTTCTTATCCAGCTGCGGGGGTTCGTCCAGCTCGTAAAACTGCCCGTCCACCTTGACGCGCTGAAAGCCGGCCTTGCGCAGCTCGGCGAATTCCTTGCGGTATTCACCCTTGCGGTCGCGCACAATCGGCGCGAGCAGATAGGCGCGCATACCCTCGGGCATGGCTGCGATCCGGTCCACCATATCCTGCACCTGTTGCGCCTGAATCGGCTGCCCCGTGGCCGGGCTGTAAGGGGTGCCGACCCGGGCAAAGAGCAGCCGCAGATAGTCATAGATTTCGGTCACCGTGCCCACGGTCGAGCGCGGGTTTTTGCTGGTGGTTTTCTGCTCGATTGAAATGGCGGGGGACAGGCCGGAAATGTGATCCACATCCGGTTTTTCCATCATATCCAGAAACTGCCGCGCATAGGCCGAAAGCGATTCCACATAGCGGCGCTGGCCCTCGGCATAGATGGTATCAAAAGCCAGCGAAGATTTGCCCGAACCCGACAGCCCGGTGATCACCACCAGTTGATTTCGGGGGATATCGACGTCGATATTTTTCAGATTATGCTCGCGCGCGCCGCGCACTTCGATGTTTTTTTGCTCGGCCATGATTCCATTCCGCTTGCTGCTGCATCATGGTTAAGGCAATCCGGGGGCAAGGCCAATAGAAAAATCAGAACGAAGGGGGAACGCTATTCGGCAGGGGCGTTTGGCTTTCCCCCAATCCCGCGGGCCGGAAAAATGAGAGCGGCGGGCTCCGCAGCCCGGCAACAATTGATGACGCAATGCAGAAAATGACTGCTCTGGGCCGACAAAGACCGGTGTTGCAGAATGTATGAGCGGCTGCTTTCCAGTGAATAACTTGTGTTTGTTGTCGGAAAAATGGTATTATCACTTGGCGTCGGACCGGCGTGTGTTCTACGAAGGAGTGTCTTGATGGTGTTGCTGCGCCCGCTATTTCTTCCCATGATTTCAATCGTTGCGACGTTGAACGCCCAGATGGCTTTTGGGCAACAAGAATCAGATTTCCCCGGTTGGATAACAGGATGTTCAGCTGGACCATTCGGCAGTGCAAAATGCCCAGCCCGTGAGGCGGCAAAGGTCATGTCATCGCTGCCGATAGGCCTGTTGGAACGTGATCTTCCCAATGCAGATTTTGAAACCTTTGCGCTGGAAGAGGCCATGCGCCGGGCGGGCAGGGCGGCATTGGCAAAAGCGTCAGGCGGCGGTTGCGATGCGGTCGATCAGGCTTTGGTTGCGGCCGAAATCATGAGGACTAAAATCCCGACCAAAACCCGCCTGAAGGGCGTTGAGGCGCAGCTCTTTGGTCATCTTGTGCGCATCGTGAAAAACTCAATTTCATATGTGGGCGATGGTTGTTGATGCAGATTGCGTGATGAAGGGTGCTTTGCAGATCAATACCGCGGTAGCCAGCAGGTTTGGCGCAATGCCCCTTTTTGCAAAACCTTGTTCTTTAGCGCTTGATATATTCCATCCCCTAAATATATCTGGCCCGGACCAGAGGCTTATAGGTAAGGATGACAGGATGTTCGGTTTATTCGGCGGCGGTGCAGAGCGCATCAGCGGGGTGGATGCGGTTTCGCAGGTGAAAAAGGGCAAGATGGTGGTGCTGGATGTGCGCGATGCCGTTGAGGTGGCCCAGACCGGCAAGGCCCAAGGGGCGGTGCATATTCCGATGATGCTGTTGAACATGCAGGCCGACCCATCCAGCCCGGAATGCAACAAAAAGCTGAGCGTGGACAAGCCGGTTGCGATTTATTGCGCCACCGGGGCGCGTTCGGGGATGGCGGCACGACAGCTTAAAAAGATGGGTTATCAGAGCGTTTATAATCTGGGCGGGCTGGGCAACTGGGCCGGCGCCGGCGGGAAGATTGAGCGCTGAGCCGACGCTCCAATAGAGTTTGGTTTCAGGAAACAAACGCCGGGCGGCACAGGGTGATGCCGCAGAACCTTCAGCAGAGACTTCTTTAGAGACAGCACAAAAAAGCCCCGCAAAACCATAGCGTTGCGGGGCTTTCCTAATGCATTGTGTGAAGACTTATTCCCCAACCACCGTCACCTTGACCATGTAATCCGGGTCCGTCACCTTGCCATTGGCGTCTTTGTCACCCAGCTTGATGTTGTAGAGGGCCTCAAGGCTCTTCTCATTCACCACCCGACCGACAACGGTATATTTGCCATTCAGATGCTTGGCCTGAGCGAACATGATAAAGAACTGGCTGTTGGCCGAATCCGGGCTGCCGGAACGCGCCATGCCCACCGTGCCCAGATGGAACGGGATGTTTGAGAACTCGGCCTTCAGATCGGGCATGTCTGATCCGCCCATTCCTGCCCGACTGATATCGCCCGAACGGCGACCAAACTGCACATCCCCGGTCTGGGCCATAAAGCCATCAATCACCCGGTGAAACACCACCCCATCATAAGCGCCGGATTTGGCCAGCGCGATCAGGCGCTCGACATGTTTGGGCGCGACATGGGGCAGCAGGTCAATTTCGATGGTGCCGCTATGCGATCCGCCGACCTCGATCAGCAGATTGGGGCCGGGCGTGTCGGGCTGGAGCGCTTCGCTTTTGGTGCCGTAAAAGAAAAACGCCCCCCAGATCGCCGCCCCCAGCAGGATCAGCCCGGTGCCGAAAAGGCCCAGCCTACGCATCGGCTGCGACCTTGACCGAGATCATCCGGTCCGGATTCATCGGCGGCTCGCCCCGGGCGATTTTATCGACATGCTCCATGCCCTCAATGACCATGCCATAGACGGTGTATTGGCCGTTCAGGAAGTCATTATCGCTGAAATTGATGAAAAACTGGCTGTTGGCGGAATCAGGGTGCTGCGAGCGCGCCGCCCCGATCGAGCCCCGCGCATGGGGGATTTTTGAAAATTCAGCCGGAACATTGGGCTTGTCAGACCCGCCGGTGCCCGCGGCCCGCAAATTGAAACCTTTTTCCATATTGCCATGGGCCACATCGCCGGTCTGCGCCATGAAACCGTCAATAACCCTATGAAAACAAACATTATCATAGGCTCCGGCACGCACCAGCTCTTTCATGCGTTCAACATGTTTTGGGGCCACATCGGGCAGCAATTCGATGGTGACGGTGCCGTCTTTCAGCTCCATCAGGATGGTGTTTTCGGGGTCTTTGATGTCGGCCATGGGGCGCTCCTGTTTTGATCGTCAGATTTGGCCAGAACTTATGCGCGATGGCGTGATTATAAAAGGGGGAAATCCGCCGCAGCCGGGTTTTGCCCATGCTGTGCATTTTCCGGCTGATAGCGCCAACACGGTTGCGCCAGCCCGCGCAAGGCGTATAACTTGCTGAAATACATTAAAAAGAGGACCGTCAGATGAAAGCCACCCGCATTGTTCAGAAAATTCTTGCCAATTACGAAGCCGATTGCCCCGGGGTCAAAGCCAATCTGTGCCGCATCCTGATGAACGGCAAGCTGGGTGGCACAGGCAAGATGATCATTCTGCCGGTCGATCAGGGGTTTGAACATGGCCCGGCGCGCAGCTTTGCGCCCAACCCGGCTGGCTATGATCCGCATTACCATTATCAACTGGCGATTGATGCCGGGCTGAACGCCTACGCCGCGCCGCTGGGGATGCTCGAAGCCGGGGCCGACAGTTTCGCCGGCCAGATCCCGACCATTCTAAAGGTGAATTCGGCCAATTCGCTGATCCCGTCCGAAGCCACCAAGGATCAGGCGATCACCGCTTCGGTGGATGATGCCTTGCGGATCGGGGCGTCTGCGATTGGGTTTACCATTTATCCGGGATCTTCCCAAGGGCTTGAAATGTTTGAAGAAATCAGCGCCATGCGCGAAGAGGCCGCCGCCAAGGGCATCCCTACCGTGATCTGGTCTTACCCCCGCGGTGAAGCGCTGGACAGTGCCGGAGAAACCGCGATTGACATCAGCGCCTATGCTGCGCAAATCGCGGCGCTTCTGGGGGCGCATATCATCAAGATCAAGCTGTCTACGGATCATCTGTCGCTGCCGGCTGCCAAGCAGGTCTATCAGGATCAGGCGATTGATATTGCCAGCCAGGCGGCGCGGGTCCGGCATTGTATGCAGGCCAGCTTTAACGGGCGGCGCATTGTGGTGTTCTCGGGAGGGGCGAAAAAGGGCGCTGACAGCGTTTATGACGATGCCCGCGCCATCCGGGATGGCGGCGGCAATGGCTCGATCATCGGGCGCAACTCGTTCCAGCGTGATCGTGAAGATGCGTTGGCGATGCTGGCCAAGCTGGTCGAGATTTACAAGGGCAAGGCGTAACGGCTGCAGCACAACGTCAGACTCGCGCCCACTTGGGGAGCGGGTCGGGCGTGAGTATGCCAAGGGTAATTTTGGGGATTCACAAAGCCGTGCAACCCTGCTAGTCTGGGACGAAAGCCGCATAAAGACGGCACAGAAAAGGCAGTTGTCATGAGCATCCCACGCAAGTCCCCCGCCCTTGGGGTTGTCGTCTATTTTAGCACGATTTTCATTCTGGGCTTGTATTTCGCCTTTGCCGCCATTCAGGGCGAATATGGCCTGTTCCGCCGGGTGCAGATTGATGCCGAAAGCGATGCCCTGCGCCAAGAGCTGCAACAGCTGAACACCCAAATCGCTTGGCTCGAAAACAAGACCCATCGGCTGTCGGATACCTATCTGGACCTTGACCTGCTGGACGAACAGGCCCGCAGCGTTCTGGGGCTGATCCGCGCCGATGAGATCGTGATCCGCTAGGCCCGACGGCACAAAACTCTTTTCTCGCACTCTGGCTTCGGTTCCGCTATAATGTAGTTTAACATTAAACTACCTGACCCAATGCGAGGGAACCGATCTATGGCCGCCAAGAAAAGCCCAAAGAAATCAAATATTTCCAAGGAGGAACTGCTCAGCTATTACCGCGAGATGCTGCTGATCCGGCGATTCGAGGAAAAGGCCGGGCAGCTTTACGGCATGGGGCTGATCGGCGGGTTTTGCCATCTTTACATCGGACAAGAGGCCGTGGTGGTTGGGCTGGAAGCGGCGACGAAAGAGGGCGACAAACGCGTGACCTCTTATCGCGATCACGGCCATATGCTGGCCTGCGGCATGGACCCAAAGGGCGTGATGGCCGAGTTGACCGGACGCAGCGGCGGCTATTCCAAGGGCAAAGGTGGCTCGATGCATATGTTCTCGAAAGAGGCGCATTTTTATGGCGGGCACGGGATCGTTGGCGCTCAGGTGCCGATTGGGGCCGGGTTGGCCTTTGCCGATAAATATCTGGGCAATGATAATGTCTCGTTCACCTATTTCGGCGATGGCGCAGCCAATCAGGGGCAGGTTTATGAAACCTTCAACATGGCGTCGCTGTGGAAACTGCCGGTGATTTTTGTGATTGAAAACAACCAATACGCCATGGGGACGTCTTTGCAGCGAGCTTCTTCAACGCCCGAGCTTTACACCCGCGGTCAGGCTTTTGGTGTTCCCGGCGAAACCGTTGACGGCATGGATGTGCTGGCGGTCAAGGCCGCTGGTGAAAAGGCGGTAGCGCATTGCCGTGCGGGCAACGGGCCGTATATTCTTGAGATGGTCACCTATCGCTATCGCGGGCATTCGATGTCGGACCCGGCCAAGTATCGCTCGCGCGAAGAGGTTCAGAAGGTACGCGAGGAACGCGATGCGATTGAGCATGTCCGCGAGTTGTTGTTACAGGGAAAATATGCCAGCGAGGACGATCTGAAAGCGATTGACAAAGACATCAAGGCCACGGTCAATGACGCCGCCGAGTTTTCCAAAACCAGCCCCGAGCCTGATTTGGATGAGCTGTGGACCGACATTTGCGCCAACGCGTAAGGCATTGATAAGACGGAGATAAAAAGAATGGCAATCGAGATATTAATGCCCGCCCTTTCCCCCACCATGGAAGAAGGCACTTTGGCGAAATGGCTGGTGAAAGAAGGCGATCCTGTTGAAAGCGGCATGATTATTGCCGAGATCGAAACCGACAAGGCCACCATGGAATTTGAATCGGTGGATGACGGGGTGATGGGCAAAATTCTGGTGGCGGAGGGCAGTGAAAACGTGCCGGTCAACGCCCCGATCGCGGTGTTGCTTGAGGAAGGCGATGCGGCGGATGCCATGCCCGAAGCCGCCAGCGCGGCCCCTGCCCCCGCGCCTGAAACGCCGGCTCCTGCGGCAGCGGCTCCGGTTTCGATCAGCGCTCCGATTGAGGCGGAAATCCCCGAAGGCACCGAGATGAAACCCACAACGGTGCGCGAAGCCCTGCGCGATGCGATGGCCGAGGAAATGCGCCGTGACGAAACGGTTTATCTGATGGGCGAAGAGGTGGCGCAGTATCAGGGGGCCTATAAGATCAGTCAGGGATTGCTTGATGAATTCGGCGACAAGCGGGTGATCGACACTCCGATCACCGAGCATGGGTTTACCGGGATTGCGGTGGGGTCGGCCTTTGCCGGGCTCAAGCCCATCGTCGAGTTCATGACTTTCAACTTTGCGGTGCAGGCGCTGGATCAGATCATCAACTCCGCCGCCAAGACGCTTTATATGTCGGGCGGGCAAATGGGCGCGCCGATGGTGTTTCGCGGGGCCAACGGGGCAGCGGCCCGGGTGGGGGCTCAGCACTCGCAGGATTACGCCACTTGGTATGCGCAGGTTCCGGGGCTGAAAGTGGCGATGCCTTATTCGGCTGCGGATGCCAAAGGTTTGCTGAAATCCGCCATTCGCGACCCGAACCCGGTGATCTTTCTGGAGAACGAAATCCTCTACGGCCAGAGCTTTGACGTGCCGGTGCTGGAGGATTTCACCGTACCATTCGGCGTGGCCAAAATCTGGCGCGAGGGCACGGATGTGACGATTGTCAGCTTTGGCATCGGCATGAAATACGCGCTGGAGGCCGCGGATCGACTGGCCGAAGAAGGGATCTCGGCCGAGGTGATCGACCTACGGACTTTGCGCCCGATGGACACAGATACGGTGGTCCGCTCGGTGATGAAAACCAATCGCTGCGTGACGGTGGAAGAAGGCTGGCCGGTGGGCTCGATCGGCGGGCATATTTCGTCGGTTCTGATGCAGCAGGCGTTTGATTATCTGGACGCGCCGGTGATCAACTGCACCGGCAAGGATGTGCCGATGCCTTATGCCGCCAATCTGGAAAAACTGGCGCTGGTGACAACCGATGAGGTTGTTCAGGCCGTGCATGACGTCACATATCGTTAAGGGAGCGATGATATGCCAATAGAAATCCTGATGCCCGCCCTTTCGCCAACGATGGAAGAAGGCACTTTGGCCAAATGGCTGGTGAAAGAGGGGGATTCGGTCGCTGCGGGTGATTTGCTTGCCGAGATCGAGACCGACAAGGCGACGATGGAGTTTGAAGCCGTTGAAGAAGGGGTTGTTGGCAAATTGCTGGTGGCCGATGGCACCGAGGCGGTCAAGGTGAACACGGTGATCGCCGTTTTGCTGGAAGAAGGTGAGACTGCGGACGACATCGGCGCGGTGTCCGAGCCTGCGCCTGCCGCCGTGGCCGAAGTCGCGCCCGTTGAAAAATCCCAAAGCGTTTCCCCGTCTACCCCAGAGCAACCAACTGAAGGAAAAAGGATTTTTGCATCTCCCCTAGCGCGGCGTATAGCGGCGGATTCGGGAATTGATTTGTCGGGGATTCAGGGCTCTGGCCCGCGTGGGAGGATTGTCAAGGCCGATGTCGAAGGTAAATCCGCCAGCCCGCAAGTCGCCACCGCACCAACGGCCCCTGCCCCCGCCGCCACGGGACCGTCCAGCGATGCGATTGCCAAAATCTATGCGGATCGGGAATATCAGGTGGTTGAGCTGAACGGGATGCGGAAAACCATCGCCGCCCGCCTGACCGAAGCCAAACAAACCATCCCGCATTTCTACCTGCGCCGAGACATTAAGATTGATGCGCTGCTGGCCGGGCGGGCTCATATCAACAAGGGGCTGGAAAAACGCGGGATCAAGCTTTCGGTCAATGATTTTATCATCAAAGCCTGTGCCATGGCCCTGCAGGCGGTGCCTCAGGCCAATGCGGTTTGGGCAAATGACCGACTGTTTCAGCTAAAGCCTTCGGATGTGGCCGTGGCCGTGGCCGTCGAGGGCGGGCTGTTCACCCCGGTGATCCGTGATGCCGAAACCAAGACTCTGTCGCAGCTGTCAACCGAGATGAAAGACCTCGCCAGCCGTGCCCGCGATGGCAAGCTGACCCCGAATGAGTATCTGGGGGGCAGCTTTGCGATCTCCAATCTGGGCATGTTTGGCATTGACAATTTCGACGCCGTCATCAATCCGCCGCACGGGGCTATTCTGGCCGTTGGCGCGGGCAAGAAAAAACCGGTGGTTGGGGCCGATGGCCAGATGGAAATCGCCACGGTGATGAGCGTCACCCTGTCGGTTGATCACCGCGCTATTGATGGGGCTCTTGGCGCAGTGTTGCTGGATCAGATCGTGGAAAATCTGGAAAACCCGGTTGCGATGCTTGCATAAATCCAATATTTTTCGGGCCGGCATGTAGTGAGCCTGCCGGCCGTCTTGTAGATTTACGACATTTACGGGTGCAACCCCAGTGATTGGTCCATTGTGACCGATGGCTGCTCGCACCCGGTATCGCCCACGATCTTGGCGGGCACCCCGGCCACGGTTTTGCGCGCCGGAACGTCATGCAGCACGACCGAGCCAGCCGCAACCCGCGAGCAATCACCGATCTGGATATTGCCCAAAACCTTGGCTCCCGCCCCAATCAGCACCCCGTTGCCAATCTTTGGATGCCGGTCACCATGCTCATTGCCAGTGCCGCCTAAGGTAACCGAATGCAGCAACGACACATTATCCCCAACCACTGCGGTTTCACCAATCACCATCGAATGGCCGTGATCAATCATCACCCCCTGACCAATCCGGGCCGCAGGGTGAATATCAATGCTGAACATCTCGGAAATCCGCATCTGAAAAAATAGCGCCATATCCTTGCGGCCAGCATTCCAGAGCCAATGGGCAATGCGATACGCCTGAATGGCTTGAAATCCCTTGAAGCTCATCAAAGGTTCCAGCAACCGCTGACAGGCCGGATCCCGCTGCAAAACCGCCATCAAGTCCGCCCGTGTGGTTTGGCCAATCTCTGGCCGGTCGGCATAGGCTGAATCCGAGATTTCACGAATGATCTGCTCAGACATCTCGCCCGAAGCCAGCTTGAGCGACACCCGATAGGCCAATGCGCTTTCCAGATTCGGGTGACGCAACACCGAAGAATGCACCCATGCCCCCAGCGCAGGCTCTTTGGCGATCACTTGGCTGGCTTCCTGGCAAATCCGCTGCCAAACCGGATCAGGTTCGTTGTGCTGTTCAAACGCTTTTGACATTGGCATTTCCCAAACGGCTATGTGGTTTCATAACAGTTAGGCAAACCGGGCCGATCTGAAAAGCCCAAACTTGGGAAATTCCCGTTAAATGGCTGTGTCGGGTTGGTTGCGGCCTGCCCGCTCGGCCCGCCAATCCAAGAGGGTTTCCAGCACCAAAATCAGGCACTGGCAGTATTGCGGATCATCCAGAAAGGGCTCGGGCGGCGCGGGTCTGCGGCTGGCCACCGCCATCAAACAACCATTGCCCCAGAGCGGATGCCCCCGGCCAAGGCGTTTGCGATACAAATCCGCCGCCGCGGCCTGATCCAGCATTTGCTGCATTTTGCCGCGGCGTTGCCCCTCGGGCAGCGCCAGCAAGGCCCGCGCTGCCGCCACCACATCAGCATATAAAACCGGCCGCATGGTCAAGCGATTTCGATGGTTTCGAACAGCCCCGGGCCAAAGCGCTCCGATATCTGTGCAACGGCAATCTGAACCGGAGCAACCACCCCATCACTGTTCTGATCCGCCACCGAATAGCTCCATTGTGGTGCCGACAGGGTGACCTCGCGCAGCACAGCGGTTCCGTCCATAACACGCAACAGATAGCTTTCGGAGGCTTCCCCCAAAGGCACATCCGCCGATTGCCAACTGTCGCCATCAATGCGGGTGCGCCGGACCCATGACAGAGCAATATCCTCGCCCAGCGCCCCCTGATGACGCAAATGGCACGGCGAATAGGGCCGCAGACCGATGCCATCAAAGGCGTGTTGCTGATGCACATAAGACGGATCATCATAGCCCCGCGCCGCTGGGCCGATCCGGTAATGGCGTGACAATCCACGGGCGCTGCTGGGCAGATCAATCTGGCCGGGCACGCCGTTGAGCAGCACAAAATGACTGCCCACCGGCCAGCTATCGGGCATCAGCCCGTCACTGCCCAGCTGACCCCGCAAGCGCACCGACAGATCATAGGTGTCCTGATCCACCAGCGTGGCACTGGCAAACTGGATCAGCTCCCAATTCCCGGAACTGCCATCACCAATGGCTGCCAGATTGGCCCCGTTCAGAACGTCCTGCCACTCAGCCGAAGACAGAGTGCCGCCATAAACCCTGACCTGCAAAGCCGGGCCGTGATCCTTGAGCCCCGGACGCGCTGCAAATAGCGGGGTCCGAGTTTCGCCGATCACCGAAGACGTCTGAACCAGCTTGTTCAACCCATAGCCCTGATCTGTAGCCGAAGAATACACCGCCACGCAGCCCGGCCAAGGCGTTGCCGTAACCGCCAGATGCGGGGCGTGTTCGACCTCGTCCCCGCGGATCAGCGGCAAATCCAGAAACAGCGGATAAGTCGGCACCGCCGGGGTGAAGGGGCGGGCCACCACATCGTCTTCGATGGCATCTCCGGGCTGGTAAACGCCCTCTTCCACCCGCACTGCTTCGATCAACTGCGCCCCGGATTGTTCCAGATGGTCCAACCGATAGAGCGCCGAGCCATCCTTGGTCGGCAATCGCACCACATCCCCCGCGCCCAGCGCGAATTCTGACAGGGGCAAGGCGAATTTGGCCCCATCCCGGGCAATGCGCGATTCTGACAGCCAGCGTTCGACGATCGCCCGGCTCTCGGCCGCGGTCAGCGAAATCGGCAACTCGGATTGCGATACCGAATAGGTGGCCTCATCCGGGAAAATCGCTTCGGTCGATCGGACCTCATAATCGCCAATCGCATCGACATAATTCAGCCGGATACGCCCGGCAATCTCGGCCACCGGCGCGCGGGTGGTTTCGATCAGCCCGTTAGATTCGGCCAGCATGGCCAGCTTTTCCTCGGGAACCATCGCCGTTGGCCGCCCGTCACGGTTTTTGAAGATCAGCTTGCCTTCGCGTTCCACCGCATCAAAACCATAGGCCAGCATCAAAGGCTGCAAGGCCGCCCGCGCCCCGTCAATACCTTCGACCGTGTAGCCCCGGACATAGCCAAACAACTGCGAGACATCATAGTGGCAAACACCCGAACGCTCGCAGATTTCCGCCACCACCGAAGCCAGCGTGCGCGCCGCACAGCGCCCATTCAGCCAATGGCCGCGGGCATAGTTTTCACCATCGCTCCACAGTTCCTTCTGATTGGGGAAATACGGAAACGGACGGGCATCCCAGGCCCAGACATGCGCTCTGGACATATCAATCATCTGCACCCCGGTGTCGTCCCAAACCGGGTTGTTTTGCGGATCGGCCCAGAATTGCTGCATGGCACGCAAATACTGGACCTGAATCAGCTCATCGCGCTTGCCGTTGGAATAGCGTGGCAGGCGGGATTCTGATGATTTCGGATCGACGAATTTGTTGGGCTGGTTGGTGCCTTTGTCAACTGCGGCGCAACCCAACTCGGTGAACCAGATCGGTTTCGAGCCGGGCTCCCAATCGGTTGGCATACTTTGCCGCACCCCGGCGATACGCTCGTAATGGGTGCTTTGCCACCAGCCTTTGAGGTCTTTGTAACGGTAAATCCAGGGCTCGCCATATTGCTCATCGGTGATTGGCGTGCGGATCTGGGCGGCACGGGCTTCGTCCGAGTGGTAATACCAATCATAGCCCTCGCCCCCCATGATGTTGGATTTCAGATAGTCCAGATTGTAAATCGCACCGGCATCCGCATCCAGATGGTCATGGCCCTCGCGCCAGTCAGATAGCGGCATGTAGTTGTCAATGCCGATAAAGTCGATATTGTCATCCGCCCAGAGCGCATCCAGATGGAACAGCCGATCATTGCTGCCATCCTGAGGCTGATAGCCGAAATACTCGCTCCAATCGGCGGCATAAGAAATCTTGGTATCCGGCCCTAAAATGCCACGCACATCCGCTGCCAACTGGCGCAGGGCTTCCACCACCGGGAAGCTGCCTGCGGCCCCGCGGATTTGGGTCAGGCCGCGCAATTCCGAGCCAATCAGAAATGCATCCACCCCGCCCGCTGCGGCGCACAGATGGGCGTAATGCAGGATAAAACGGCGATAAGACCACTCGACCGGGCCGGTATAGGTAACGCCCGTGGCGCTGGAGCTGAAATCGCCGGGCTGGGCCGCGCCGAAAAACGCATCCACCTCGGTCGTCACCGCTGCCGTGCCGTCAGGAGAACCCGGCTGACCCGGAGCCGCAGACAACGTAATCCGCCCCCGCCATGGCAGAACGGGTTGCCCCTCTTCGCCGGTATAGGGGTTGAGTTTGGTGTTGTCCTCAAGCTGCTCCATCAGGATGAACGGGTAAAAGACCACATCCTTGCCGGATGCGTTCAAATGGGTGATGGCTTCGATCACCGACTGATCCGCTGGCGTGCCACCATAGACCGAGCGACCCTCGGATTTGGCAATTTCATCCGCCGCGCTGCGTGCGATGCCAGAGACAGACCAAGGCATCCCGGTGCCGTCATCCGTGTTTTGCTCGACCTTGGGCTGAATCGCACATTGATCACAGCGTAGATCATCACCAAACCACGACACCACCATAGAGACCGAGCCACAATTCGGCAGCTCTTCGTCCAGCGCCTGCATCGAGGTGACAAAATCGGTTTTGCCCGAAGGGGTGTTCATATTGGCGGTGCGATTTACCCCATAGCCAGAGGAATAATGCACCGGCGTGGTGGCCAGCGCATATTCGCCGGTGCCGGGGATCAGCGCCACCGCCTGCACGGCTTGCGCCATATCGCCTTCCTCGGGGTCTTGGGCCGGACGCAGCACTTCGAATGTGAATTGCGGAATCCGGTTTCCAAATTGACCCAGCGGCAGATCCTCGAACACCACATAAGCGATGCCGCGATAGGCCGGAGTCATGCCGGTGCCCTCAACCGCCTCGATTTTCGGGTCCGGCAGCTGATCTTCTGAGCCCGGATAAACCCGCATATTCAGATCATCACGGCTCACCTCAACCCCATCGGCCCAGATGCGGCCTACCCGGCTGATCACCCCTTCGCACAGCGCCACCGCCAGACTGACAGTATAGCTATAAGACGTGGTGTCGGGCGTGCTGGGGGTGCCTTTGCCGCCGCCGGTTGTGGTGCTGCTCTCTTGAAATTGCGAGGCCCAGATCACCTGACCGCCAATGCGCATCCGCCCGTAAATCTGGCTAACGGCCGTGCCCTCGGACGCGCCCATAAGGCGAAAGCGATCCACCTTGCCGGTTTCCACCACATCCGAGCCCGCGCCCATGATGCGCTGATCCAGCACCCGCCCCAAAGTGGCCCCCACAGCGCGCCCAATGACCGCGCTGGACAAGCCCAGAACCGAGCCTCCAAACGAAGCCCCCGCCGCAAAGCCGATCGAAGATAATACAATAGTTGCCATCAGGGCCCCTCCTTTAGGGAAAACGAAAACGCGCCACGATCCGGCGCTGCCAGGGGGCGCTCAGGGGGCTTTCAACCACCCCATGCCCCGTATAGGCGTGAATGAATGTGGGATGCGCACCGATGCGGCCCGCAATCCCCAGATGTTTGGCCACCCCGCCCGAGCGCATCCGAAACAGCAACACATCCCCGGCAGCCGGTTCGTGTTGCTCGATCAGATGCCGCCGGGCCGCCTGCCACAGGCGCTCTTGCCCCTGCGGTTCGGACCAATCAGGCGTGTAGGCGGGCACGGCTTCGGGCTCGTTGCCGTAAAGCTCGCGCCAGATCCCACGCAACAGCCCCAGACAATCGGCCCCTGCCCCTTTGGTCGCGGCCTGATGCCGGTAAGGGGTGCCGATCCAGCCGCGGGCCAGCTCTACCACGGACGTTTCCATCAGCTGCCCCCCGAATTGAACAGGCTCTGGCCGTTATGGGAGCCGCTGCGTTTCGGATAAGACATCAGCCAGTCTTCGCCGGGGATATAGGGAAAGCCGCGATAGTTGATGAAATTGTGAAATTTCAGGCGGCTGGTTTCGGGGCGCAGATCATAGCCCGCCGAAATCCGCACCAGATCGCCTGTCTGGATCGGGGCCCGCAGGCTTTCCCACAGTTCGATCTGACGCCCCGCATCACTGAGCCGGTCATTCTTGACCAGCCCCACCAGCCCCTGCGCCGCACCGTTGAGCACCTCGAATTTGCCGCGTTCAAACCAGCGCTGATCAAAGCCGCTCAGATCGGCGAAATCAAAAATCCGCCCATCGGTGACCTGCTCAACCGGCAATTCCGCCTGATAGCCCGGCTGGCTGAGGTCAAAGCCAAAGCTGCCATCCTGCAACACAGACGTATCCTGACGCTGGTAAACCCGCCCCTGCGGCTGGTTCAGCGCCTCGGTCAAGCCGCGCAATTCGGCCTGAAAGGCACCGCCGCTGCGCTGCAATTCGCCGATGGTGCCGCGAAACTGTATGATGCGCTGGCCCGGATCGGCCCAGTTGACCAGCCAGGCCACCACCTCGGCCCCGTCAAAACGGCCCGCGGCAATGTCGGCTTCGGTGATCGAAGCATCCGACAGCACCCCCAGCGCTTCGCTGTTATCCACCGCCAAACCGCTGCTTTGTTGCAGGGCGCGGGCGGTCATGCCGGTTTCGGGCTTGAAGGTCTGACCCTCGAATGACAGCGCCTGATCGTGATCGGTAAAACCATAGCTGACCCCATCACGGCGCCGCAAACGCCAACAGCGGCAAACCGTGGTGACTCCGCTGCGCAAATGCGCTTCAAATTCCGCTGAAAGAGCCATCAGATCCGCACCTCCACCACCGGCACATTAGGGGCATCGCCAGCCTGAAAACTGGCCACCGAAGTCTGCACCCGGTCGGTGTCAAAGCGCACCGGCACGTCAAATTCAAACCCGGCGGTGATTTCAGCCCCCTGATCGGGCGGATGGGCAAATGTGATCATTCCGGTGGCGGTGTCGACTTCAAAATGAATGCCCTCTTGTTGCAAATCCCCCTGAATGCCGATCTGCACCGTGCCGGCCACGGGTTTGGTGATCGGACGCACATACACCCCCTCGCCAGAACGATAGGTTTTGGTCAGCACAAACGCCCCGGTCACCCCATCGCCAATGGCGATCACCTGATCTTCAAAACCCGGCTCAGCCGAAGGCTTGCAGGATTTGTAGTCGGACCAGTCTTTCCAGCGAAAACCATAAAGCTGCCCCTGTCGGGCCTCGAAAAACGCAATCAGCCGTTCCACATCATCCAGTGATCGCATCCCCACACCGGCATCATAACGCCGCCGGGAATGCGCCCATGGGGTGTTGCGCTCTTCAAAGCCATTGGCCAGCGTCACCACCTCGGTGCGCCTCTCGGGCCCGCCGACCGAACCAAAGCTCAGGTTGGCGGGAAATCTTACCTCGTGAAAGCCCATCTCGGATACCTCCTAACGGTTGCGTTGACCACGCCCCAAAGCGCGCGACATCTGTGCTGCAATTTGCCCCTGACTGCGGCGGAAACCGTCCACATCCGGGGTAGTGATGTTCATGGTGATGTTGACCGGGCGGGCCTGGCCGCTCATCTCAACCCCCAAACGGCCATTGGCCCCGCGGGTCAGCGGCATGATCGCCTCCGGGCCGGCTTCACCCATCAGACCGGTGCCGCCGCGCATCGGGAACCTTGTCGGACCGCTGACGATGCCGCCATTGGCAAAGGGCATCACCCGCCCTTGGGCAAAGCTGCCCCCCTTGGCGAACATTTCCGTGCCACCGCCAAAGGCGCTGCTGATGCCATTGGCCAGCAGCCCGCCAAAATGTTTCGTCACCGGGGTGATCGCTGCATTATAGCTGGCATTGACCATCGACTGCGCCAGCTTGCTCAGCGCATCCGACAGCTTCAGCCCGTCAAAAACCAAGCCATCAAAGGCCGATTTCAGACCGCGGCTGATGCCCTTGGACAGCACCGAGACCTCGCGGTTTGTGGTGGTCAGGCCATCCCGCATCCGGGCCAGCTCGCCATCAAAAGCCGCCGCCACCGCCGTGGCCCCGCCCATGGTTGTTTCAAGCGCCGCCACCTGATCTTCAAAATCGTCCAGACCGTCCGCATCTTTTGTCATGTTTCATTCTCCAATTTATCGGGGTAGGCCCGCACCAGCTCTTCCAGACGGGCGCGGCCCATGGGGGCTTGGGGGGTGCCCTGACCCAGCATCAGCATCAGCTCGGCGGGGGTGAGCCGCCAGAACTGATCCGGGTGCAGGCCAAGGCCGCATATCCCCGCCCGCATGAGGGCGGGCCAGTCAAAACCAGCGCTCATCCTGCCCCCATCTGCGGCTGAGCAAGCTCGGGCAAAGCAAACGCCCGCGCCAGCAGCTCGGCGGCGACCCGGGCGGCCTCGATCGGACCGCCGTCGATCTCGACCGCCAACAGATCAGCGGCCGAGCCCTGCCAGCCGCCGCCACGCAACCCGGCCACCAGCAGAGCCACCACATCGCGTGTGCTGAACGAACCGTTCTCAAACCGCTGAACCAGCTCAACCAGAGTGCCCGTATGTAGCGCCGCCTCAAGCTCGGCCAGCGCCCCCAATGTCAGTTTACAAATGTGCTGAACCCCATCCAGGCTCAGCGCCACTTCTCCGCTCCAGGCGTTGGCCATCAGACAGCCGTAAAGGTCAGCGCACCGGCCGAAGCCATGCTCAGCTCATAGGTGGCCTCGCCATTATAGCTGCCGGCATATTCGATCGCGGTCATCTGAAATGGCCCCTCAATGGTGCCAAAATCGGGGATGATCACCTGAAAATCCGGGGTTTGACCGTCAAAAAAGAGCTGGCGGGCGCGTTCATCGGTATCGGAATCCTTAAAGACCCCCGAGCCCGAAAGACTGGCCGATTTCACCCCGGCCCCGCCCAATAATTCGCGCCAGCCGCCTTGACTTTCCAGGCTGGTCACATCCACCGACTCTGCGTTAAAGCTGATCCGCGTGGCACGCAGACCGACGATAGTTTCAAACTGACCATCGCCGGTCATATCCAGTTTGATCAAAAGATCCTTGCCGTTTTGGGCACCCATAGCTGTTACTCCAGTTTAGAAAAAGTTTCATTTATAGCGTTTGACGAAATCGGTAATTCAGGTTTTTCGCATAACGCTTTAGTGTTGAACCGCCAGAGCAGCGGTTCAGTCGTCCTCAACCCGGGCTGAGAAACGCAAATCAATGCGGCGGGTTTCGCCAGTTTCCACCCGCCGGGCGCTGGCACGCTCAAAGTTGATAAAGCACAGCGACCCGCGCGACAGGCTCAGCGATGCCCCCTGCAACGCATCGCTGATCGCCGCACCCACCAGCTTGGCGGTTTCAAAGCCGGCGGCTTCACTGATGACGCTGATCGTCACCATATGTAGTGCGCCATAGCCGGTTTTATCGGATTTATCGCGCACATCCTCGGGGCCAAGGCTGACATAGGTCTCGGGCAGACTGCCCGACGGGGCGTTGTCGTAAATCGCCCCGCCCAGCAAGCTGGTCAGCGTGGGATCGGCCATCAGATGGGTGTAAATCGCGCTCTGTAGCGCGGCGGATACTGCATAGGTCATGATGCTTCCTCCTCATAGGCAAAGCAGGTTAGATAATGGGCCTGCGGGTCGCGCTCGGTCACCGCTTTGATGCGGTAAACCCGGGCCCCTTCGACAAAACGCTGGTCGGCCTTGGGGCGGGAAGGCGTGCCCACCGGCGCGGCCCTGACCGTGATTTTATAAGGCACGCAGGTCACCGTGGTGAGCTGGCTGGCTTTTTCCGAACCCGTCCCGGCCGTGATTTTGGCCCAAAGCGTGCCGAGCGCCTGCCAGCTTTCACTGTAACCACCCGCGCCATCCGGGGTTTGCACCGCATGTTCCAGCACCAGCCTGCGGTTCAGATTGGGGGAGCTCATGCCGACACCCCACCCAGAATGCGCACCGTGCGGTAACGCTCGATCAGGCTGGTGACGCCATAAGGCATCGCCGCCTGCCCCGCCCCCGCCAGATCGCGATTTTCATAAAAATGCGCCGCCAGCAACAACACCGCATGGGCAATATCGGCGGGCAGATCAGTCCAGGCCGCGCCAAAGCCCGCCTCAAACACCACCTCGGCCGCACCACCAATGGCGATGTCGGGCAAATTGCCGCCAACCGCCAGCAGATAAGGGCGGTGATCGTCTTTTTGCAAGGCATAGCGCGCGCTGGCGATTTCACTGACCGCTCCGGCGCGATCACGCATCCGAAACCCGGTGATCTGACCGACCGGAGCCACCGGAAACGCCTGTTTCTGCAAAGACCGCCACGCCGTCAGCGACCACATGAACTGGCGGGCAATCAGGATCTTTCCGGTGCGGGACTCGATCGCGGCCATGGCGCTGCGAAGATAGCTCTCCAACACCGCATCCTGCAGCGCATCATCGGCAAAACCCGTGCCCATACGCAAATGATCTTTGAATTCGGCGATCGGCAGCGCCGCGGCGGGCACTGTGGTCTGCTCGACTAACATCATGGAAAATCTCCGAAAAAATATGTTGAAACCCCTGAAAAACGGGCGTGCGCCATCCGTATTGCTCGAAACGGAGGGGAGCAGCTAGACAACACAGAAAAGTTGACGCACGCCCGGTTCGGCCGGCCCGTGAGATGCGGGCCGACCTTCCCAGTGGCGGTTAGGACACCGAGAATTTCAGCAGTTTGATCGCGGCAAAATCGCTGACATCGCCGCCAACCCGTTTGGTGGCATAGAAAAGAACATGCGGCTTAGCGCTGAACGGATCACGCAGCACCCGCAGATCGGGGCGCTCGGCGATGGTGTAGCCGGCAGCGAAATCGCCAAAGGCAATCGCGGTGGCGTCCGAACCGATATCGGGCATGTCCTCGGCGATCAGCACCGGATAGCCCATCAGGCGGGCGGGCTCGCCAGCGGCCAGACCATCGGACCACAGGAAGCGGCCATCGGCATCCTTCATCTTGCGCACCGCCCCGGCGGTTTTCGAGTTCATCATAAAGGTCGCCCCGGCCCGGTATTGCGCCCCCAGTGCATAGACCAGATCAATGATCGCATCCGCCGGCGTGGTGCCGTCAAAGTCACCATCAACACCGGTGGCGATATAGCCCAGATTGCCCCAGCTCCAAGCGGCATCGGCCACGGCGGTGTGAGTCAAAAAGCCCTTGGGCTTGTCCACCCCATCGCCATTGACAAAGGCCGCAGCTTCGGCGCGGGCGAATTTATCGGCGATCCGGCCCGCCAGCCAGCCCTCAATGTCAAAGGCGCTGTCATCCAGCAGACGCTGGCTGGCCTTGGGCAGCGCGGAAAGCTCGTGCAGCGGGATCGAAATGCGATCAATCGACTGCGTGCCGGTTTCGGCGGTGGCGGTGGTCTCATCGGCCCAGCCGGTGCCCACATCGGTGTGGTCGATCAGCACATCATAAGAGCTGGCCTCTATATTCACCACATTGGCGATGGAGCGCATCGACGCCGAGGAACGCAGCACTGACTGGATAGTATCAGCCGTCTGCGGATCGACCAGATAACCGCCTTCCGAAGAAACAGCGCTGGACATGGCCTTGCCTTCCAGATCAATGCCTCGCAGCTCGGCCTCATCGCCAGAGCGCAGATAGGCGTTAAAGGCCTTCTGATGCGGCGCTTCACCTTCTGCAGCTGCCGACAGGATAGGTCTTTTATAGGTCATGGTCTTGCGCTCTTGCATGTTCAGCCGCTCTTCTTGTTGTTGAAGTCTTAAATTAAAGTTGTCTTTGAACTCGTTGAGATCATTGATAAAACTGGCCATCGCAGTCTTTACCTCGGCAGCCGGAGACAGGCCGGACAACACATCACTGCCGGCCCGAGCCTTGCGGTCGGTTTCGCTCATTTATTGTTTCCTTGATTGTGGCTAGTTGCCTGGGGTGGCAAATCAGCCATGAGGTGAGATCGCTGGCTCAGTCGCGGGCCAGCATGTGGCGGGCAGAGTTGAAAATGCCCGCCAGATCACGCAAAGCATCAGCATCCGGGGCATCCCTCTTAGCCCCGACCCGCGCTTCCGGCAACATCGGGAATGTCACCAAAGAGACCTCCCAAAGATCCAGTTCCGCCAAGAGCCGCTGACCCTTGCCATTCCTATGTACCTTTTTGGTGCGATAACCGATGGACAAGCCATCAATCGCCCCGGCTTCGATCAGGGCGGCGGCCTCGCGCCCCTTGGCCACATCCAACAGCAAATGGCCTTTTACATAGAGCCCCTTGCTGTCTTCAACCACCTCATCCCATACCCCGATCGGCTGAGTCGGGTCGTGCTGCCAGAGCATCTTCACATTGCGCCCGCGCCGCGCCAGATTGGCCAAAGATGCGGCATATGCCCCGGCCTCGACCACATCGCCGCCCTTGTCGCATTTGCCGAAATAGCTGGCATAGCCTTCGATCAGCGTGCCATCGGTGACGCTGACCGCATGATCTGCGACGCAGAATTTGCGCTCGAGCTTCATTTGATAAGAGTTTGATTCCATGCGAATTTCCTTATTGATGGGCTGCGTCCAGAAGCGACATGACCCCTTGGGTCAACACCACGGCCACCACGCCGTAAACCGCCAGCCATAGACGTTTTTCCAGCCGCTCGATCATGACCTCGATGCGTTCCAAACGATCCGAAAGGGCATCAAACTGCAATTTCGTCACCCGCTCATTGGCCTCGATCCGCGCGGTGGCAGCATCAAAGCTGTCATACAAAAACCGCGACCCCGAGGCGTGCGTTCTGCCTGCGTTCATTCCTCATCTGCCAGTTTTGGCAGCCCCAACAAGTTGCGTTTTTCAGCATCGGTCAGAAAGCTGGCCGCGCTGATGCGTTTCCACTGATTGTCACGTTCGACTGACAGGGCCGAAACCTGATCCAGATCCGGTTTCAGCTCAAACACCTCATGACCAAACCGCGCCAGCCAATCGGAAACCGAAGCCGCCACCCGCGTGGCCAGCGGCAACACCGTCAGGCGGTAAAAGGCGCGGTTGGCCTCCTGATAATTAGCATAGGTTGCGTCGCCGGGAATCCCCAGCAGCATCGGCGGCACCCCAAAGGCGATGGCAATTTCCCGCGCCGCCGCCTCCTTGGTTTTCTGAAACTCCATATCCGAGGGCGAAAAGCCCATCGGTTTCCAATCCAGCCCGCCTTCCAGCAACATCGGCCGGCCCGCATTGGCCGCGCCCTGATGCTGGCTGGCCATCTCATCGACCAGACGATCATATTGATCCGCACTCAGCGCCGCCTGCCCGTCCGTGCCGCGATAAACAATCGCCCCGGAGGGACGCGCGGCATTGTCCAGCAGGCTTTTGCTCCAGCGCGAGGCCGAATTATGCACATCCATCGCACTGGCCGCGGCCTGCATCGGCGAAAATCCGTAATGGTCATCCTGCGGCGAAAAGGTCTTGATATGGCAGATCGGCTGCATCTCTGCCGTCATCTCAAACCGATGCTTGCGCCCGCCCACCGCATATTCATAGGCAATCGGCCAGCCATCGGCCCCGGGCACCACATTCATCCGGTCGCTGCGCAAAACATGCAGCTCGACCGGAGCGCCCCTCTCATCCATCACCGCCTCCAGATAGCCATTGCCGGTCAGCAGCAGCTGGCCATAGAGCGCCTCAAACAACTCGGCCCGGCCTTGCGCGGCATTGGGACTGTTCACCAGCGACAGCACCGGATGTTCATCATAGCGGCGCTGGCGGTCTTGCAACACCAAAGGCAGGGCGGCGGCGGCTTCGGCCACCAGCTTGACACAGCGATAGCCCACCGGATTGCCCAGAAAACCGGAGCGGGTCAATGAAACCACATCCCGCGGGCTCCAGGCCACGCGCCCGGCCCCGTGATAGGCCACCACCGGCCCGGTGGCCGAAGCCTTTTGTTCCGGCGCCTGTGCTGCGCCCTTTCGAAAGAAATTAAACGCCATAGATGTGGCTCCTCGTCTTTTCGCCAAAAGCATTGATTGATAATGCAGGGGGGGGACGGGTTAATAATTGCCCGCCGGGACCCAATCCCCAATCTTTTAAAGTTAGGCACAACAGTAGGTTCGCGACCGACCCGAGGGCGGCCCACCACGCACTCAGAGACTGGCTAGAAAACCCGAGCCCAGCCGCCAAGCACAGCGGTTGCATTTCGCGCCCGCCCTGGGGGGCGGGTCGGGCGCGAACCGGATCGCAAGCGATCCGAAGGACCCGTATATGGGACCGCCGCTTATGCCGCCTATAATCCCCGAACCCTGGGCCTGCGCCATTTCGCGGCGGGCTCGATCATCAGCTCGTGCAGCGCCCAGACCAGAGCATCCACCCGATCCGGGCTGCCTTTGCCCTCATAGCCATGGGTGGTCATCAGGCACATCTGATCCTCCAGCGCCGCCAGCCCCCGCAGATGCTGCACCCGGCCTTGCTCGTATAACGCGGCGACGGGCTCGGCCCGGGCGACTTTGCCCCGTGCCGCCCGCACCGCCCGAAACGGCACCAGAGGGTCGATCTGACGGATCACCGCCTCGACCATATCGCCGCCCTGATTGACTTCGGCCACCAGACGCTCGGCACCGAATTGCTCCATCATCGCCAGCGCCCGGCGGGCCCAATCGGTGGGCCGCGTCGCCCGCAGGCTGGCATCGGCCAGCACCACCGCCCGCCACTGGGACGGATCGCCCTGACATTTGGCCCCCACCACCACAATGCCGCATTCATCCGAGCCCTTATGCCCGGTCACCGGCGGATCCACCGCCACCACGATGCGGTCCAGATCGCCCGCCTCCTCGCGCCGCAGCGCCTCGAGCATGGCCGAAGACCACAACGCGCCCTCGGCATCCTCAAGCAACACCCCGTCCAGCTCCTGACGCCCCAGCCGGGTGCCGGCATAGCGCGTCCGCACCTCGTCCAGAAACGAAGACGCCAGATAGGCGCGGTTGGCCTCGGTCGGGGCGTGGGTGACGACTGTGGTCGAATTGGCCAACAGCTTTTTCAGAACCGGCACATTTTTCGGCGTGGTGGTGACGCATTGACGCGGCGAAGTGCCCAGCCGCAGCCCGAATTGCAGCATGTCCCAGGCCTCTTCGCCCTTTTTCCATTTCGCCAGCTCATCCACCCAAGCGGCGTCAAATTGCGGGCCACGCAGGCTTTCCGGGTCATGGGCCGAGAAAATCTGCGCCACCGCGCCATTGGGCCAGAGCAGCTGCTTGCGCGTGGCCTGCCATTCGGGGCGGCGATCCGGCGGCGAACAGGCCAGAATGCCGCTTTCGCCAAACACCATCACCTCGCGGGCCTGTTCGATGGTTTCACCCACCAAAGCCACCCGACGCGCCCGGCCCATATCCTTGGGCCGTGGCCCTTCGACCTGGCTGCGCACCCATTCAGCCCCGGCGCGGGTTTTGCCCGCACCGCGCCCGCCCAAAATCACCCAGCTGCGCCAATCCCCTTCCGGGGGCAGCTGGTGATCAAAAGCCCAGAAATCAAACAGGTAAGGCAGCGACAGGATCGCGTTTTCGCCCAGCTCATCCAGAAATTTCTGTTGTATCTGCGGCGGCGCGCAGGCAAGCCATTCTGCGCCCGATTTCATCGCGTGCTGCGGCGAAATCGAGGGCGTATTCATGGACGATGCCCGCTGTTTGTTTTCGGAGCTTTTCAAGTTTTGCCCTTTCATCCAATGCGGTTTGCACCGCTTTGCTCAAGTCACGAATCCTCTGCGCCGCCTCTTTCGAGACGCCGTTTTCTTCGGCTTCGAGCGATGTGATTATTTCTTCGGTCCGGCTCAGCATCCGGCCAAAGTGCTTTTCGGCGATCAGGAGGATATCTTCCTGAGCGCCGTTGCCCCCAACGGGTGTCATCATTGTCATGTGCTTACAACGTGCCTCTCATGCCTGTCTCCGCACGAGCAAAATGAAAAAGCAGCCAAGGACGGACCCGGCTGCTTACCCACTTCTTCTAGCTTGCAACAATGTATATGTCAGAGCGTTCGCTGAGTCAAGCAAATTCGCCTCGCCCCGGCCGGTGGCACCGTGCGCTGGGATTAACAAAAGGTTATTTTTTACAAAGACTTACCTATAGCGTTTGACGAAATACCTGAAACATAGAGCATCACTTAACGCGTTGAAATCTTTGATTTCAGGCAGCGTTAAGTGATTCAGGTTTTTCGCATAACGCTTTAGGCTCAGGACTCCTAGCCAGAAGATGACGGTTGCGGCGATGTAGATCGCGGAGATGAAGGTGTGGGCACATCGGTCGTAGCGCATGGCGATATGGTG
>PDWJ01000784.1_pt1 | contig 56950 bp, 47 predicted proteins | sample 1430881 | NCBI WGS metagenome assembly PDWJ01 (sample SAMN01162460, study PRJNA174530) | Oral metagenome, whole genome shotgun sequencing project. | biome: Marine environment; feature: Marine mammal; material: Swab sample of the gingival sulcus; isolation source: swab sample of gingival sulcus...
GAAGGGCGCCTGCTGGTAGCAAGCAACCGACGAGCGACAACCGCTGTGATTTCGCAGACCAGCGCGGCGACGGGAGGTAAGTTGGTCAGCGCTCTAGCTTCCGAGCTTGGCCGAGAGCTTCTGCATCAGCTCCCACCCCCGAGCTTGGCCAAGAGCTTCTGCATCTCGGCCATCTGGGCCTTCAGCTGCTCGAGATCAGCGCGTTGGGCGGCATCGTCGCTGGCAGCGGCGTCTTCTGCGCTATCGGGCCCGGACCCTGGCGCCGCCTCTTCCTCGCGAGCAGGCGGCGTTGGCGCCGGCTGAGGTGGCGTCGCGGGCTGGGGAATCGGTGGTTGGGAAGAGGCGCCCTGTCCTGTCGGCCCCGGCTGTTGCCCAGGAGCGAACATCCCAAAGGGGTTGAGGAAGCTGCCCGCGAAATCGCGGTAGCGCTGCTCCATCTGCTTCTGGGCTTGCAGAAACGTGTCGAGCCCGAAGCCCAGGTAGCGCTGCAGCGCGTCTCGCATCGAGACGTCGCCGAACTGCACGATCTGCTTCAGGAAGGCGACCGGCAGCAGATCGCGGTCCTTCTCCTGCTCGGCGATGATCTGCAAGAGCACGCTCTTGGTCAGATCGGCGCCGCTCTTGGCGTCGACGACCTTCACGTCGCGTCCGCCTTGGAGCATCGTCGCGAGCTCATCGAGGGTGATGTATTGACTCGCCTCGGTGTCGTAGAGCCGCCTGTTGCCGTACTTCTTGACGATCAGCTCATTGCCCGCCATCTGCTGGCCCTTTCCCATTCCGTCTCGCGCCCGCCCAAAGCCCGCCTGTTGCAAGTGCGAGAGCCCTGGCTGGACAACGCGCTCGCAACAGTAACGCCCGCGCCTCCCGACGAGCCTAGGTTAGCGACGACCGGGTTGCAAAGGGATTTTCGACGACTTCATGTCTCCAGGCGGAGCGGTGTTGCAACGCACAACAGAGTAGTTGACGCCTCCTCGGTCACCCCCTATAGTGCGGAGCAGCAGGGGCCCTCTTCGCTCCTGTCCGCGGCGGCGCACCAGAGGGAGCTGTACTTCGATGAACCAACCATCCCCCTCACCTCTTCGTCAGGTCTACACCTTCTGGGAGCGCACCACCGCGGCCTACCTCGAACCCCTGACCCGCAGCCCGCTCTTTCTCACCGCCAACGCCAACTGGCTCAACGGCTTTCTGACGCTGAAAAAGGCGGCCGACAGCGGCCTCCGCTCGCTCTTCTCCGGTCTCGGCCTGCCCACTCGTCGCGACCAGGAGCGGACGCTCCACATCCTACATCAGATCACAGCGCGCCTCGACGACCTCGAGTTCTCGATGGCGCAGCAGGCCCACCAGCGCGCGACGGCGGCGGAGCAGCCATCCAACGACGGCACCACACAGCCCCAGCCTCGAGCATAGCGAGGGATCCCATGGCCTCCCAACGAGGGGTGTCCTACCCCGCCTTGGTCGCGCTCTGCCTGCTGCTCGCGCTGATCGTCGGGGGCGGGTGTCCGAGCTACCAGCAGCGCCCCGGCACGACCATCGGCGCTCCTCAGCACTACGTCCAGCTGGGCCGCGAGCGGATCTACGTCAAGGAGCGCGGCGCGCACCACGGCGGGCCGGCGCTGCTGCTGATCCATGGCTATGGCTCGGCCCACGACGCCTGGGAGCTGATCGCGCCCCGGCTGGCCAAGCGCTACCGCGTGCTCTCCGTCGACCTCCCCGGCTTCGGTCGCTCGGATAAATACGAGGGCGACTACTCCCCCGCGGCGCTGGCCCGGAAGCTGCGCAAGCTGCTCGACGAGAAGGGCGTGCGAGAGGTGCACCTGATCGCCCACTCCTGGGGCGCGTCGATCGCGCTCGCCTTCACGCTGCAGACGCCGCAGCGCGTGCGGAGCGTGACCGTGATGGGCGCCTGGGTTTTTGAAGAGCAGCTGCCAGCGTTCATCCGCTGGTCGCGGATCCCGGGGGTCGGTGAGGCGCTCTACGCGCTCTTCTACGACCAGCGCCTCGACGACCGGATGGCGCTGGCGTTCTATGAGCCTGGCCGCTTCGTGCACCCCACGGTGATCGACGCCGTCCGTCGCCAGCTGGCTTGCCCCGGCTCGATCCGCGCGGCGCTACAGGCCGCACGGCAACAGGACTTCACGGCCCAACAGAAGCGCTACCACACGATCAAGACGCCGGCGTTGCTGATCTGGGGCAAGCAAGACCGGGTCAGCCTCACGCGCTTCGCTCATCGGCTGGACAAGACCTTGCCCAACTCGGAGCTCTTGTTGATCGACCACTGCGGTCATATCCCGGCGATGGAGCGCCCCAACCGCGTGCTCTCTCGGCTCCTGCCCTTCTTGGCGCGCCACCACGGCAGCAAGCGTACCGTTGAGCCCCCCCCCACACACACCTCCCGTCGCCGGCCACAGCACCGCCGGCCGCTCTCTAGGCCTCAGAAGACCGTTCGCCAGACCACCCGTATGGCTCATCTCCTCGGCTACGAAGTCGGCTCGGCAGCTCAGCACCCGGCTCGGTCCCGAAGGTCTGGGCAAGCTCTCGAGAACGCGGAGGTGCGCTGATGCGTCGACCGCCGCTCACCTCGATCGTCCTCTCCGTTTTGCTCTGCGGCTCCTCGGCCGAGGCCCAGGCTCCCGTCCCAGGCGCCACCGAGCTGCCGTCGGGCACGAGCTTCCTCGACAAGCACCTCTCGCTGGCTGGCTACCTGCGGGTGCGCTTCGACGTCTTTGACAACTTCGACCTCGACCACGGCGCCACGCCGACCACGGGCCGACCGCTCTTCCCCGTGCCCACCTCCGAAGACGGCTCGGGGCCGCTGACCAGCGCCAACATGCGCCTGCGCCTCGAGCCGACCATCCGCGTCGGCATGGGGGTGTCGATCCACGCCCGCGTCGACATCCTCGACAACGTGGCGCTCGGCTCGACCCCCGACGGTCTCCCCGCCAACCCCTGGGCGCCAACCTCCGCGGGCTCGACGCGTACCACGCCCCCCGAGGCGGGGATCAACTCGGACATCAGCAGCGTGCGGGTCAAGCGGGCCTGGGGTCAGGTCGTGTTGCCCTTTGGCACCCTCTCGGTCGGTCGCATGGGCGCGCTGATCAGCTGGGGCACGGGCTTCTTCGTCAACTCCGGCAACTGCCTCGACTGCGACCTCGGCGACGAGGGTGATCGCGTCGCGCTGACCTTGCCGATGTTCGGCCACCTCTTCAGCTTCGCCTTTGACTTCGGCGCGATCGGGCCGAGCTCCGCCACCCTCGGAGCCTACCCGCAGGCCTTCAACCTCGATCGACGCGACGACGTGCTGAGCTGGGCGCTGGTGATCGCTCGCTACGACCTCCCCGAGGTCGTCGAGCGCTATCGTCGGGCCGGCCGCACGGTGATCCAATACGGTCTGCTGACCTCCATCCGCACCCAGAAGCTCGACACGCCAGCCTACTATCTCAAAGGCGACCGCGAGCGCGAGTACGGCCCCAAAGACGTCGTGGAGCGCGATCTGCTGGCCTTCGCGATGGACGCCTGGTTCGGTCTCCGGGTCGGCGGCCTCACCCTCGACCTCGAGTTCGCGATGCTGCTCTCGCGCATCGACAACGCCTCGCTGGTCCCGGGCCTGGAGCTGCTGCAGCGGGTCACCGGTCGACAGCTCGGCGGCGTGGCGCGCGCGCTCTACGACCATGGCCGCTGGCGCTTCGCCCTCGAGCTCGGCTTCGCCTCCGGCGACAGCGCCCCGGGCTTCGGCGTGCGTTCGCCGCAAAACCAGCTGACGAGCCAGCCAGGGGATCTCGACGGGCCTCAGTTCCGTATCCCCGGCGACACCACGATCAACAACTTCCGCTTCAACCCGGACTACCGCATCGACCTGATCCTGTGGCGCCGCATCGTCGGCGCGATCACCGACGCCTTCTACGCGCGCCCCAGCGTGCGCTGGCAGCCGCTTCGCGGGCTGACGATCTGGAGCGCGCTGATCTCGTCGACCGCCGTCGAGGCCACCTCGACCCCGGGGGGCTCACGCGCCCTCGGCCTCGAGCTCGACGCCGGCGCGACCTATGTCTTTGATCCCGGCTTCGAGCTAAGGGTGATGTATGGCGTGCTGCTGCCCTTCTCCGGGCTCGACAACACGCGCCTCGGCCTCGCCGCGGCCGCGGCGCAGACCTTTCACGCGATCTGCGCTTTTCGCTTGTGAGGCCGCGCCGCGACGGCGACGATGAGGAGCAGGATGTACCGTCGACACAAAACGTCTGCCATCGCCTCGGCGCTCGCCCTGCTCTTCGCCGGCTGCTTCGCTGGCGACGATCCGCTCTTCGCCGACGGCGGCGGTGGTGACGGCCTGACGCTCCCCGACGCGGTGAGCTGCCTGCCGAACAACGACGGCGTGATCGACCTCAACGAGGTCGCCTTCCTCCCCGGCCTCGCGCTGACCTATCGGACCAACAAGCCGGGTACGACCGTCGCTGTCGACGTCGCCGGCAAGACCGTGAACGACGCCCTCGAGTGGGACTTCTCGGCTCGTGACGGCGTGACCTTCACCACCGCCCTCGAGGAGGTGAAGAGCCAGTGGTGGGCGCCGATCTTCCCCAACGCCAGCCACGCCGTGCCCTCCGACCCCAGCGGCAAGACCCTGCAGGTCGTGCAGGTCGACGGGGATCGGCTGCTGCTGCTCGGTTTGGTCTCCAGAGACAAAGACGTAACGCGGCTGGTCTACGATACGCCTGTGCTCTTTCTTCGCTTCCCGCTGAAGGTCGGCGACAGCTACAGCACCACCGCGCAGGCCCTCGACGGCAAGCTCGACGGGCTTCCCATCGCCACCGAGGACACCTACACGGTCACGATCGACGCCCTCGGGACCGTGCGCCTCCCCTTCGTCAAGCTCTCCAAGACGCTGCGGATCCGCGTCGACGTGGAGACCAAGGCGGTGGGCGGCGTGAAAAACAGCGTCAAGCAGGTGCAGTGGTTCCACGAGTGCTACGGCGAGATCGCCCGCGTCGTGAGCAAGACCGGCGAGACCCAGGCCGACTTCACCCAGGCCACGGAGTTTCGCCGGCTGTCCTTCTAGCTCTAGAGCGCTGCACATGCCTCTTGTCGCCGGGCAGAGCGCTGCCGGCCGCTTTCAAGCAGTCTGTCAGGATCGCCAGCTCTTGAAAGGCTCTCGGAGAGCGCTCAGGTCAGCTGGTAGACGGCGAAGCGACAGATCCGCGCGCCGTTGGCCCAGCAGTCGAGCTCTTTGACGATGAACTCATCGCCAGTGAACTCCTCGAGAGCGCCAGCGATCAGCCCCTCATCGAAGGCGCAGACCGTCTCGCCCGACGACGGCAGCCCAGAGCAGTCGAGATCCTCGGCCATCGTCAGCACCATGCTCATGGTGTCTCGGTCGAGCTTCTCGACGCCCATGATGCCGATCCGCAGCTCGAGCAGCTTCTCACCCAGCTCGTCGAGAAAATCCTCGATGCTCTGGTCGATCTCGAGCCAGTTACGCGCGAGATGCTGACCTGCCAGGCGCCCGGCGCGGGCGTAGATGTCGTCGACCTTGGCGCTGTCGTACTCGCTGAGCAGCACGTCGCGCAGGGTGAACTTCAACAGCCGGTAGACCTCCACCGGGACCAGCGCGCCCAGCTGAGGTCGGCCTTCGGCTACGTCTCCGAGAGATGACCAGGAAAACAGCTCCTGACCCTCTCCATCGCGTCCCTTCTCAAGCACGTGACCCCCTTTCGATACGGTCTAGCGGCGCCACGCGTCGCGTGCTTCATGAGCGCTCATCCATGAGCGTTTGATAGGACGATGATAGGGGATAACGCAGTGCAGCGAAAGGGCCAGCGGGGTCATCGCCGGCGGCCCCTCGTGCCGGTTTTCGGTTCGCTTCGTGCTGCGCAGGGATCTGGCTGACGAGCGACGAAGCCAGCTTCGATAATACACTCGAGCTCTACCTCGTCGACGACAAGGGCGCCGAATCGAAGCTCTGGCAGCGCCCTTCGGGGCAGAGCTCGCGGCACAGCTGGCTGACCGTCGACATCGGTCTCAGCGGCTACGCCGGAAAGACCAAGCTCGAGCTGCTGTGGCGCTTCGATATTGTTGACGACTACAACAACCCAGGCGAGGGCATCGACCTCGACGAGGTCGCGCTCTACTCTGGCTGCGAATGGACTCCGATGGCTTCGTTGCTCGTCTGTCAGATACCACCAGCACAGCTTCTCGGAACAACGATCGTAAACGTGCTGCCAACGCCGAGCTCGCTCTCGACGCGGATCTCGCCCCCGAAGGGGCGAAGCAGCTCGACGCAGGTGTGCAAGCCCAGGCCGGTCCCTGTCGGCTCGCCCTCCGCTGCCTGGCCCTGGAGCGCCTTGGACGTGAAGAAGGGATCGAAGATCCGCTCGCGTACGTCCTCCGGGATACCGCTGCCGCTGTCACCGATCGCGAGATAGATGTTCGCGCCATCCTGGTAGCTGCGGAAGCTCAGGCGCTTGTCTGAGGTCTCCCACATCGCGTCGAGGGCGTTGGAGACGAGGTTCTCGATAACCTGCGTGATATTCGTCGGCACCAGCTGCAGCGTTGGCAGGGTCTCATCGAGATCGAGCTCCTTTTTCACCTCGTGTTTGAAGACCGGGTTGGCCTGAAAGAACTCCAGCTCGTGGCGAACCAGCGCGTTGAGATCAACGGGCTTGGTCTCGAGCGTCTGATCCATCCGGCACTTGAGCATCAGCGTGTCGATCACCGCCACGATCTGCTCGTGAGCCCGCGCGATCAGCTCGCTGTCGGTGGCGAGGCTGCGGAGCTGCTTGAGCGTCTTGGTGGCGAGCTCGCCGACCGCGTCATCGGCGAGCACCTTGTCGGCTTTCTTGGCCACCAGCGCGTTCGTGCTCTTGACCACCGCCAGCGGCGTCTTCAGGTTGTGGGCGATCCCTTGGATCATGCGCCCCACGATCGCCGTCTTCTCCTGGGTCACGAGCTGCTGCGTCCGCGCCTCCACGAGCTGCTCGAGGTCGCGGTTGATCGTCTCGAGAGCCTGGTTCTTCTCATCGAGATCCTGGGTGCGCTCGGCGACCTTCTGCTCGAGGTTCTGATTGCTCTCCTGGAGCCGCTGGTTGCTCTGCTCGAGCTCCGCGGCGGAGGAGCGGAAGCGGCGCTCCAGGATCACCCCGACGCAGAGCAAAAAGACCAGCATGCCCCAGGGGTAAATATCCGGCGGCAGACCGATGATGCGGTTGATGTCGAAGAGCTCGTAGAGCAGCAACGCGCCAAAGACGCCGTAGCCGAGCGCAAAGAGCCGCGCCTGGGCCGTGTGCTGCCCAACGCCCGCGCGCACCGCCAGCCCGAGCAACAGCAGCGTCACCAGGCCGATCAGCCCGTTGCCGAGCACCGCGACCACCGGGTCGAGGCTCGGCGGCAGCGCGCAGAGCAGCTGCAGTAGGCCCCGGGCGAGCATGACGATCAGCAGCACCTGCCACAGCCGACGCACGACCTGCCGGCGCCCCATGCCGAAGATCCCCTCGAAGAGCAGACACGAGCCGATCACACCGATGAAGGGCATCGCGTCGACGATCACGAACCACGGCCCCGTCGCCGAGACGAAGACCTGGGCGATGCGGTTGTCGAAGAGGCTCATCACCCCAGTAGAGAGCGCGAGCAGGCCGAAGGCGAAGTAGAGCCGGTCGCGTCGCGCCGCCGCGTTGATCAGCGCGAAGAGGCCGATGATCATGAAGAGCAGACCCAGCACCAAGAAATGGGCGCCAAAGCGCAACATCTGGCGCATCCACGCCGCGCGCTCCACCGCCCCTACCCCGCGCAGGCCAATCCGATCGGGCCGCAGGGAGTAGACACGGAAGTAAACCCACTGTCCCCCTTGCGCCTTGGTGAGCGGCAGCAGATGCCAATGGTGGCCGCCGAAGCGCCCATCTCGTGGCTCGCCGACGCGTCGGTAGCGGGCCATCAAGACCCCGGCCTGGCTGTAGACCTCGCCAGCGTAGCGGATCTGCCCAACGTAGAGCGCCGGGTCACGAGCCGGAAGCGGCTCGGGCAGGCGAGCGCGAAGCCAGACAATCGAGCTCTCGCCGCGCTTCGCCCCATCGAGGTTGGGCCTGGTGACGGCGCGCCAACGCCCCGCCGAGACGTCGAAGGCGCCGCCTGCCCGTGGCAGATCGCCTCGATGCAGCTGCCACGTATCGAGCCGGCTCATCGACGGCCGCCCGCCACAGGCGCTCAGCAGGATCACCACCAGCGGCGGGAGAGCGCGACGAGACAGACGAGGTCGTAGAGCGTGGGACATCGACGGCATCACACTCAGGGCGTCTTCTTACGCGAGAGCTTCGCGGCGCGCTTGCAGACCCGCTCCGCGCGCGCGGTCATCGAGCTCAGCGCGACGAAGAGCCGTTGCAAGGCCACGGCGCGCTGGGTCAGCCGCGGACGCCAGCGCTTGCCCACCGCCGCCAGGGCCTGTGAGATCGCGCCGTGCTCGCTGCGGATCGTCCGCGCGAGGTTGGCGTGGTGCTCGCTGAATCGGGCGAGCTTCTTTTCGACCTGCTTGACCAGCCAATAGTGGCGTCGGCGCTGATGAGGCGAGAGCAGCTGCACGGCGCCGCGAGCCCGCAGCAGGAGCGGCGCGACCTGCATCGCCCGCTGCTCCAGGTCGGTGACCTTGGTCAGCATATCGGCGAAGCCCCAGCGGGCGCGCTTCTTCTCCGGCACGCAGCGCCGACCCACGCCGCGGATACGGCGGCCCCCCGCCAGACCGTAGATGTCCTGATGAAACTGCACGGCGCCATCGTCGGCGACGCGCACGGTCGTGTACTCGACGTGCACCGGGATCGGCCGGCGCAGCTCGACCTTGCGCTCGAGCTTCCCTCCCGACTCACGCAGCTCCTCGTAGAGGTCGGGGTCCCAGGTCTCCTTCAGCTCGCGCAGCCTGCCCATATGGCGCCAGTCCTCGTAGAGCTTGCGGTAGGCGCGCTCGCGCCACTGGCCGTCGGCGGTGAGCACGACCTTGGCCAGAGACCAGGCGTTCTCCACGCGCATGCAGCCGTGGGAGAAGGCCCGCACCGGGCGCTCGAAGAGCCGCTTCTCGGGCGTGTCGTGGACAAAGGTGGCGTGGGGGTTGGGGAAGATGAACTTGACGAAGCCGAGGCTGTTGCCCGGCCCCGGGAGCTGCCGCACCCACTCCTGAGGCGTCCCTGGACGCATCAGCTCGTAGCCGTTCTTCTCATAATAGAGCCCATCTTTGGCCCGCTCCGGATCGAGCTCGGTCTGCTTGATCGTCGCCGTCACGTTCCAGAAGGGCGCGAAGATCAAACGCTCGAGCAGCGCCGACTGGAGCGGCGTGGCGAAGCGCAGCACGCGCTGCTTGGTCTCGTCGTCGCAGGTGGTGCCGCGGGCCCGCCCGACGACGATCCGATGGCGCGCCAGCCGCTTGCTGCGCCGCCAGACCTCGAGGTGGTAGTCTGGCACATCAACGCGGAGGTAGGTCGGGCTGGCGCCGACGCCGCTGCGTCGCCAGCGACCGATCGACTCGAGGATCGCCGAGAGCCGCTTGCTCGCGGGCACGTTCAGCTCACGATAGAGGGCCCGGCTGAGGCGCGTCGTCTCCTTGAGCTGATGGGTCGCCTGAAACGCCTCGACGGCGTCGATCAGGGCCTCGTCGACGCGGTCGTCGACCTCCGTCGGCTCGCCCTTGTAGTAGCCTTCGGCGATCAACCGGCGCTTCAGCGCGCTGACCCGGCGATGCTTTCGTCCGATGCGCAGGCGCCAGAGACGTCGCACGCGCTTCCAGCCTCCAGCGGCGACGATCGCGCGGTAGCGTCGGGCGGCCTTCAGCAACCTCCGGTATTGTCGATGGGGCGGCTCGGCGGCGCGGAGCACGCGCTCGAGGGACGTCGCGTCTTGGATGGCACGCAGGTCCGCAGCCTGCACGCTGCGCAGGTAGGCCGCCGGATCGCGCAGCACGAGGGGCGCCGTGGGCGGGAGCGTCTCGGGTGGCTTACGCGGGACGCCCTTGCCCGCGGCGAGGGCCTCGCGCCGTCGGTCCGCCGCGAGCTTCCACCGAGCGCGGAGCGTCGCCGGCCGCAGGTTGGCCCGCCCGAGGTCGCGGCTATAGGCGAGGAAGGCCTGGGCGAGCGTCAGCTCGAGACGCACGGCAGCGACCACCATGGCGCGGCGCGCGACCTTGGCTCGCGCAAAGGACCTGGCGACCTCGGGGACCGGGCTGCTCGCGCCGACCAGCCGCTCGAAGAGCGCGCGATGTGTTCGGGGCAGCGCGCGGGTGCGGGGGCCGAGCTTCTCGATCGCGTTCCAGAGCGGGAGGCTCCGGGTTCGTGTGCGCAACGTCGGCGCCTTCAACGCCGGCGCGCTCGCCGCCGCGTCAAAGGCCTGTTTGGCTGCCCCGAGCTCGGTCAGGGAGTAGCGAGCTGGATCGAGCGCGTGTTCGCGGGCGGCTCGGAGGCGTTGGAACAAGAGCTCCCCTGCAGGCGAAAGCGTTCTCTTCGGCAAGAGCTGGACGAAGCGTAGACGCACCAGGAGGGGGGGACGCCCAGCGGTCGACGGCGGCGCGCTCTTCACAGGCGGCGAGGTCTTGCTCGGCCCGAGGTACGCCAACCGCAGCGTGAGCTGCTCTGGTGGCAGCGACCGGATCGCGCCGACCGCCGGCGAAGAGGACGCGGCGGGAGGTGACAGCGCCGCCTCGAGCGCGGGACGCAGCCCGACCGAGGTGACCACGGCGGCTCGGTAGTCTGCCGGGTAGCGCTCCAAAAAGGCGGTGAGGAAGGCCTCGCTGCTGAGAGTCGGCACCTGCGCGAACGGCTTGGGCGGCGGCGACGAGGCCCCACAGCCGAGCAGCGTCAACGCCGCCGTGAACGTGATCCAGCTCAGACCTCGATGCCGCTGCACTACCATCCCTCGCAGTATAAACGCCTCACCACCCTGAGGCTCGAAACCGACCGGGGAGCCGCCAGGGCGGCCCACCCTGCCATGCGCGAGCCTTGCCACCGTGTACGAGCCTTGCCACCCTGCCTAAACAGGAGCCCACGATGCACTGGCAAGCCTTCTTCTTCGACTTCGACGGCGTGATCCTCGACACGACCCAGATCAAGACCGCCGCCTTCGCCGCGATGTACGAAGACCACGGCCCCGAGATCGTCGCGCGGGTCGTCGCATACCATCGTGAGCATGGCGGCATCTCCCGGATGCTGAAGCTGCGCCACTTCGAAGAGACGATCTTGGGGCGCGAGCTCGACGGCGCCCGCCTCGAGGAGCTCGCCGCCGACTTCTCGCAGCGCGTGCTCGAGCAGGTGCTCGCGGCGCCGCCCATCCCTGGCGCGATCGAGACGCTGGAGTCGCTGGCCGCCGGCGGCAGCCCGGTCTTCGTCGTCTCCGGCACCCCGAGAGACGAGCTCCAGCGCGTGATCGACGGCCGGGGGCTCGGGCGACTCTTTACGGAGGTTCACGGCTCACCGCCGCTGAAGCCCGCGATCCTGGCCGAGATCCTCGAACGCCGCGGCTTCGACCGCGCCCGCTGTCTCTTCCTCGGCGACGCGCTGACCGACCAGCGCGCCGCGGAGGGCGCGCAGATGGCGTTTCTCGGTATCGAGCCCCCCGACGATCCCCACCTCTTCGCGCCTGGCACGGCGGTCTCGCGGCGCGTGTTCGTGCCCCATCCGCGCGAGCTGTCGATGATGGGTCGCAGCTAGAGCGCTGATCCGCTTACCGGACCGAGAGCTGCGCGAAGGATGCGGCATCACAGCGTAGGAGCGAGAAGGGCGCCTGCTGGTCGCACGCAACCGACGAGCAAACATCGCTGTGATGTCGCAGACCAGCGCGGCGACGGGAGGTCAGCGGGTCAGCGCTCTAGCGCCACGGACGCGGTCCCCGAAGCCCTTGCAGTCGGCGCTGGAGTCGCACCTGCCGCACCAGCCACCTGCCGCACCAGCCACCTGCCGCACCAGCCACCTGCCGCACCAGCCACCTGCCGCACCAGCCACTCTTGTGCACTTGTCCCAGCGACTATCTGCGTAGATCGGCGTCGAGCAGGTACCACAGGCCGTCATCGCCACGCATCAGCAGCTTCTCGGCCTCGAGAGTCCGGGTCTTGCGCAGGGCGTAGTAGAGCACCACGGCGACGATGAGACCGATCAGGCGAACGAGGAGAAAGAGCACGACGCTGAGGATGTTGGCCCACTGCGGCCAGGCGGCGAGATCGAGGCGCACCCGAACCCGGGCCAGGTCCGGCGCCGGCTGGTCGACCAGCTCGACCTTCTTGACCTGGAACCAATGGACATACCTCTTGTTCGAGCGAGCCCAGCTCTTGAGGTAGGCCTTCAGCGAGCGTGGGCTGTCTTTCTGGTGTGTTTCTACCATAACGCGAGGATCGAGCTGCGGGGCGTCGACGGTGCCCTCACGTGCGGTTGGCGCCAACCCGGCGAAGAGGTAGCCAGCGTGGCCCGTCTTCGCCGCACGAAACCAGCGCCTCAAGGCCCCGACGGGATCCGTCGCCGACCTTCGACGCCCGACCCGCAGGTCGAGGATCACCAGCGCGAGGCTGACGAAGAAAAGGAGCACGCCGACGATCAGCCCGCTCCACTTCAGGACAACGCTCCGCTGCAGGATGCCCACCAGCGCGGCGCCGCCGCTAAGGGCGGAGAGCAGGAGCATCACGATCGTCACCGGCCGCAGCAGCATCCCCTCTGCGGCGCGGTCCTCCGCCAGCGCCGCCGGATCAGCGCAGTGAGCCTTCAGCCGACGACGCGCCTCGTCGAGCTCCAGCTGATCGAAGCTCGCAGGCCCTCGGTTCTCGATCACAGTGTCGGGTGGAGGGGCGCTCGTCACCGGCGGCGCGTAGGGGTTCTCTTTCATCATCGAGATCCGTCGTACTCTTTCATCATCGAGATCCGTCGTACTCTTTCATCATCGAGATTCGTCGTAACGGTAGAAGCCGCTCGTAGCGCGAGACAGGCACTCGTGTTTCAAGACAATGTGATCGGCACGCGCGTTCGCGTCCTGATCTGTAGCACGACCTGGGCGCGTCCCCGCTCCTTTCCTGAGCGACGATCAGGCCTAGAGCGCTGATCAGCTTACCGGACCGAGCTGCGCGAAGGATGCGGAATCACAGCGTAGGAGCGAGGAGGGCGCCTGCTGGTAGCAAGCAACCGGGCGACGGGAGGTAAGTTGGTCAGCGCTCTAGGAGCACCCCTACACCTTCGGGACCGAGCCGGGTGCTGAGCTGCCGCGCCGCTTTCGTAGCCGAAGAAACGAAATGAACTATACTCGTGGTCTGGCGAACTCTCTGAGGCCTAGAGCGCTGTTCCGCTTACCGGACCGAGCAGCGCGAAGGATGCCGAATCACGGCGTAGAAGCGAGAAGGGCGCCTGCTGGTAGCACGCAACCGAGCGCGCCGGCCTGGCGAGGCGTGAGGAACGAAGACATCAACTGTCGTCACGAAGACATCAACTGTCGTCAGCAAGCAGCTCTGGCAAGAGCGCGCCGTCTTTGGTGAAGCAGCGCTTGTACGAGAGCCCGACCAGCAGCAGACAGCCCAAGGTGACCGAGGCGGCGACCATCATCATCACCACGATCTGGTAGCGCACCGCCGTCAGCGGATCGACGCCGGCCAGGATCTGCCCGGTCATCATCCCCGGCAAGCTGACCAGCCCGACGATCATCAGCGCGTTGATCGTCGGCGTCATCCCCGCGCGCAGCGCGCTCTTGACCTGCCGCCGCACCGCCTCCCAGGGGCTGTGACCGAGGCAGAGCAGCTGCTCGACCTGTGGCGCCGCGGCGCGCACGTCGGAGACGAAGCGCTCCAAAGAGAGGCTGATCCCGTTGAGCGTGTTGCCAAGGATCATCCCTGCGATGGGGATGCTGATCCGCGCTGTCCACCAGCGCTCGGCGCCGATCAGCAGCGCACAGACCAATGTGCCGACGAGGTAGGTCCCTGCCGCCAGCGAGAGCGCGGCGATCGCGTAGGGCTTGAAGGGCACGCCCCGCAGCCGCCCGATCACGGCCCGCGCCGCGACCAGCGTCATCAGCCCCACGAGCGCCGCGACCAGCGCCGGGTGATCGATCGCGAACACGTGTTGCAGCGCGTATCCGATCAACGTCAGCTGCAGGAAGGTCCGCAGCGTGCCCCAGAGCAGGCTGCGCAGAAGCCCCAGCCGCAGCGCTGTAGAGATCGCGCCGGCGCCGAGCACCAGCCCCACCGAGAGCGCGAGCTGTAGCGTCGAGATCGGCGTGACGCCCTTCATGCTACGCCACCCTCCCCATGCCTCCCCTCGTCGAGCGCGAGCGTCGTCAGCCGCTCGCCGAGCGCCTCGTGCCAGGCCGCGCTCTCATGCGCCACCAGCAGCAGCCCCCGCCCCTCGTCGAGCTGCCGCTCGCAGAGCGCGATCAGCAGCCGGGCGCTCTGCGCGTCGAGGGAGGCGGTCGGCTCGTCGAGGAGCAGCAGGGGGGGATCGGCCAGCAGCGCCCGACAGAGCGCGACCCGCGCCGCCTCGCCCCCGGAGAGCCGCTGCGCGTCGAGGGTCCACAGTCGTTGGGGGTCGAGGCCAAGCCGATCGAGCAGGCCCTCGGCCCGCTTGACATCGAGAGCTCGGCGAAAGCGCCGCGGCGCGCCGGCCAGCGCCAGGTTGTCGGCGACGCTCCCCGGCAGCATCGCTGGACGCTGGGGTAGCAGCGCGACCTGTCGTCGCCAACGAGCCGGCGGCACCTCCACCATCGACTCGCCAGCCAAACGCAGCGCGCCCCCCGCCGCGCCCTGCAGCCGGGCGAGCACCCGCAGCAGCGTGGTCTTGCCCGAGCCCGAGGAGCCTTCGATGCGCAGCGCCGCGCCGGCCTCGAGCGCGAAGCTCACGCGGCAGGTCATCGCCTCATGCGGCGAGAACGTCAGCTCTTCAGCCTGCAGCAGCGCCACCATCGGCGCAGCTGTAGCAGCCCCCGTGAGGAGGCGCCACGGTGCTGCGCGACGAGCAGCCGCGACGGCACTGCGCGCAGGGGGGCCGCGTCCCAGGGATCTTGGTCTACCCGCTGGTCGCCGGCCATGAGATCGTCGGCGTGGGCGACGCGAGTACATCAGACGACCCTCGCTGGCCACGGCCGGCGCTGGCGTCGTCACGCGTGGCGTATGGACCACCAACTGTAGCTTATCTACCTTACAGACGCCGCAGCTTCTCAGAAGCGCATCGCCGCCGTGAGCCCATAAACGTCGCCGCGCTGGTGACTGCGCGCGACCAGCGGCGTAACACTGAGCGAGGAGAGGCCGCGGGCTTGGGCGCGACGGCGAGCCAGCCGCCGGCGCACGGCACCAGGCGCGTCTACGAGGTCGATCACGGCTAACACGATCGTGGTGATGGCGAAGCCGAGCGAGGCGAAGCCAAAGCCCGCGTTGCCGTCTCCTTCAAAGGCCCCAGAGAGCCCGTAGAGGACGAAGAAGAGGAAGCTCGCCGCGCTCGCGCCGCCGCGAGCGAGGCTCATCACCACACCGCGCGTGATCTCACCTGCGTAGAAATGCCCCAGGCTCGGGCCAACCGTGAGACCGAGGAAGAGCGTTGTCAGCCCGCCAAGGATCCTCCCTCCGCTTCCATTGGAGGTGAACAGCAGCACAAGCCCCGTCGTGACGCCGCCGAGGGTCGTGCCGAGGGAGAGCCCCATCGCCGTGGTGACGCTCCGATCGGGCCTCAGGGCGCGAACCAGCCGTGTCGTGGCGGGGTGGCTCAGCTGCGGAGAGACCTGGAGGCTCAGCCCCGGCTCGTCGGGCATCGGCTGCGCGTGGGCTGCGCGACTCGAGCCCAACACGATCAACAAGCTCAGCATGATCAGCGCGACTGACCCCCCGTGCGGTCCCCGGTGACGGGAGGGATTTGCAGAGGGGGGCATCGAGTTCTCGTGTCGTCGCTGGCTCGGCTCAGCCTCGCCTTTCAACGTCTGCGAGCTTCGGCTGGTCATGGGTCTCTCCCGCCGCCAATCCGAGGCGGCTTCGTGAACTGCCTTTGGGTCGCCTGTCGCCGTGACCTACCGAAGCATCCGCCGTGCCAACGTGCATGGAGGCTCGCGCGGCTCTACTGGCCATCAAGATCGTTGAGTGTTCTTGATGACCGGGGTGTGCCACAACGACCACAGTCGTGGCCGCGGCTTCACGACGTGGGACAGCCTCCTGCGCCTCGTCGCTGGCTGCTAAAGGCCGAGCAAGATCAAGCCGCCAGACGCGGCGATCGCCGCGCCAGCGAGCGGGTGGGCCCAGCGCTCGAGAGCTGAGAGCTCGAGCAGCTTCAGCCCCAGCATCCCTACGGTGACCATCACCAGCATCACGGCGAGCGTGATCGCGGCAAAGAGCCCGACGACGCCGAAGGCCGCGCCCAGGTCGTGGGTCAGCGCCGGGGCGACCATCAGCGGGATCAGCGGCTCGCAGGGGCCGAGGACGAAGATCACAAAGAGCGCCCAGAGCGTGATCCGCCGCCGCTTGGCGGCCGCCGCGTCTTGTGCGCCCTCGCCGCCCTCGTCGGCCTCCCCTGCCGGCAACACCGGGTGGCTGTGCCCATGGCCGCGGCGCAGCAGCCCCCAGATGGCGTAGCCCAACCCGAAGGCCAGCAGCAGATAGGCCGCCGCGTCGCCCCGGATCGCGTCGACGGCCTTGATGTTGCCGACGGCCCAGCCGACGGCGCCGGCGATGGTCGCCAGCACCACCGAGGAGAGCACATGCCCGAGCCCGCAGATCGTCGTCCAGAGCAGCGTTCGCCGCAGGGTCCAGCCGCTGGCCTTGCCAAGCGCGACGAAGGGCAGGTAATGATCCACGCCGATCACCGTATGCACGGCGGCGACGGTGGCGGCGGTGGTGGCGAGGGTGGCTGCGGTCTGGCTCATCGTGGTCCAACGAAGCGTAGGAACGGCGCGGGAATCGTAATACCAAGCGCTACAAAAACTTCAAGCTCGGCGGGTGCTCCTGAGGCAGGGAACGCGGCCGGCAGCGCTGTGGCCGGCGGCGCTGTGGCCGGCGGCGACGGGAGGTATCCGTAGGGGTGCTCTCAACGCGAGACGCAATGCCCTTCGCCCTGAAAGTGGACGACCGTCCGGGAGAGCGCGCGCACGAAGTCGGCGAGGGTGGCGACGCTGCCGTCGCCAGCGGTGTCGTATTGGTCGATCGGCAGCGTGGTGAGGTCGACAGCGGCGAGCTCCTCCATCGAGATGTCGCCGTTGGCGTCGGTGTCAGCCGCGATCAGCGCCTCGACCCGCAGCTTGGCGTCTCCCTGCAGCGAGTCGTAGAAGACGTGGTCCCCGTGAATCGTCAGCTGCGCCGTCGCGCTGCCGCCGGTGGGCACGACCACGCCGAGCTTTCCGTCGGCGTCTTCGCAGCGCTCGTAGTGGGTGGCGACGTCGAAGCCCCAGGCAAAGGAGAGCGGGCTGCCCGTCTTTGGACGGAGCTGCCCCTCGACGTAGACGGAGAGGCCCCGCTGGTTCATCAGCTGCACGTCGTCGACGCTGGCGTTGCCCGCCACGGCGCCCGACGCCGGCGCGCAACGTACGCTGAGGGCGTCCCAGCGCTTGGCGCCGATATCGGTGAAGACCGCCAGCTCGTGAGGTCCAGCGGGCACCAGGTCGAAGACCCGCTGCTCTTTCACCTCGCCGCCGATGACACCGGAGCTGTCAGCCACCTTCAGCTCCGAGAGCGCGACCAGAAACCTCGAGAACGTGATCGACGCTCCGCCTTCGACCTCCGAGGCGGGGATCTGCTTTTCGATGTAGTCCTCGCCCCAGGTGGTCAGCGTCAGCGTGCCGAGGCCCTCTTCGGCGCTCTCCGAGCACGCGCTGCACACCAGCGTACAGCTCGACAGCAGGCTCGCGATCAACATCTTGTGACGACACATCAAGGCTCTCCTCGGCCGCTCTACCGGCCAGCTGAGCCCGCGGGGATCCAGCGGGCGGTGAACGCATCGGTGCTGATCAGGCCCCGCGAGAGCGCGTTTCGGGCCTGCGACTCGGGGTCGATCACGTCGTGAGCGTCGGTCGCGCCGCTCGCCCGCGGCAGCGCCTCGAAGTCGATCCGCGCCACCAACGCCCGCAGGTCGACCTCGACTCGCGCCCTACCGTCTTTGGAAGAGCCGATCGCGCGGTCAACCGCGATCCCCCGCACCTCGCGGGCGAGATCGAAGGACGTGGACGCACGCACGAGGCGCTGCCCTTTTCGCGCCGTCAGCTCGAGCTCGAAGGTCTGCTCGCTGTCCCCCGCCGGCGGCTTCGGCAGCGTGAGGAGCATCGAGCGGTAGTCTCCAGTCACGCCCGCGGCCTCGCCGAGGGGCGTCGGCGTCGCGGCGAGCAGGTTGACCCGGCGCTGCTCGAGCCACTCGGCGAGGGCGTCGCCCTCCTGGTAATGCCCCGGATGCGCCCGAGCCGCCGGGACCGCCCAGAACGCGCCCGCGAGGCTGCTGGCCCCTACCACCCCGCGCAGCCACCCCGACCTCGCGAAGAGCGGCTCGCCGGAGTAGAAGCGGATCGTCCCCACGAGCAAGGTCGCGCGATCGAACGTCACCTGGTAGCCGTCGTCCGAGGTCACCCCCGCGCGGCTCGCGGCGCTGGCGCCGAGCTCGAGCGCGAAGCGCGTGCGCTGCTCCGCGGTCTCCGCTCCGCAGCCAACCCAAACCACCAGCAGGGCGACAGGAAGCAAGCTCCTCGCCGCTACGAGCGGCGCTCGGCGGCGACGGGTCGCCGGTCGCGTCAGGCTGTGGATCATCTCATCTCCGTGGCGCTAATAACGCGCGGTGAAGGTCCCCTGGATCGTAAACGGCCGGCCCGCGGTGAGGTGGCGCGCCGGCACCTGGCTCGGCGACGCCGCCGCCGGGTCGAAGCTCGAGGCGTAGACGAACTCACCGTCACGCCAGCGCGCGTCGGTGAGGTTGACGATCTGCAGCGAGAGCCCGAGGTCGCGCCACTCGACGCCGGCCTCGACGTCGACCAGGTGGATCGGCCGACTCGACTCGCCGTAGGGCAGCGGCCGCGCCCCGAGCACGGTCCAGCCCAGACCGCCGAAGGCCCAGAGCGGCCTACCGAAGAGCGTAGCCACGCGGCCCTGGGCGTCGACATCGCTCCGCAGCACCAGCGTCGGCGCGTAGGGCAGCGCGTCGCCGCTGTCGACGTGGGTCGCGCGCACCCAGGTGCCGCTGTGGCTGATCTGCAGCCAGGAGAGCGGCCTACCTTGAGCAAGCCAGGCGACCCCGAGGCGCCGCGCCGCGCCGACGAAGAGGTTGCGGCCGATCGCGTGGTCGAAGACGAGGTCATCGTCGAGGTGGGTTAGAAACCCCGTCGCGCGGAGGGCGAGCCGGGCCCCTCCGGGGGCCTCGAAGTAGCGCGCCGCGAGGCCGACCTCGCCGCTGTCGACGATCGCGAAGGGCGCGCGCTCGCCCTGCCCCAGCGAGAGCGCTTGGGGCGAGCGAAAGCCTCGGCCGTAGCCAACAAAGAGCTTCAGCCCGGGCCAAAGCCGCGCCTCCAGGGTCGCCTTGGGCCCGAGGAAGAAGCCGAAAGCGTCGCGACGGCTGCCCGCGCCAGCGTTGGCCAGCGCGTCATCGATCCGATAGGCCTGGGCCTCGGCCCGCAGCCCCCCACGCAGACGCAGGCGCCGCGGCCAGAGCTCGAGCTCGAGGTCGCCGTAGAGCCCGAGGTCGGTGATCGCCAGGTCGGCGTCGACGTCGGTCTGATAGGCCACGCCGTCGACCCGCCGCGCGCGTCGCTGGGTCTGGGTCACGCGGTCGTGACGCCAGCGCAGGCCGACCTCGACGCGATGTCGCCGCTCGAAGAGCCGAACGCGTGTCTTCGCCTGGGCTCGACCGCCGATGGTCAGCGCGCGGTTCTCCTGCTCGAGGCCGTCGCCGCGGCTCTCGAGGAGCGCGCCGGTGAAGTCGTGACGCAGCCGCAGGTCGCGCCAGACCAGATAGGTCTGAAGCCCGCTACACCAGCGCGGCCCGCGATGGCGCAGGCCGATCAGCAGCTGGTGGCGCGCCGAGGCGCCGCCTTGGTTCGGATCGTAGCTATCGAAGAAGCCCACCCGGCCCGCGGCGAGGTCGTCTGCACGCAGCACGCCAGCGCTGTCGAAGCGGCCGGCGTAGGTCGAGGCGAGGATCCGGAGGGCGAAGCCGCTGGTGAGCGGCACGAGCCACTGCCCCATCGCGCTGCCGCGGCGCCAAGCGCGGTTTCGGCCGAAGCCGTCGCCCTTGGCCAGCTCGGCGACCACGAAGGTCTCGTCGGGCTGCCCGTCGGGAGCCCAGGCGGCGAGCGCACGCCACAGTCCGAAACGCCCAGCGGTGATCCGCCCGAGCAGACCGCGGCGCTGCATCCCAAGATCGAAGTCGATCGAGCCCGCTGTGGCGAAGTCTCCCTGGCGGGGATCCTGCGCGCCCTCGAGCACGCGCAGGCGCGCGACGGCCTCGGGCAAAAGGAAGTGCAGGTCGGCGTAACCCTGGGCGTGGAGGTGCGAGACCTCGTTGACCGGGATCCCGCCGACGTGGATCTCCACGTCCTGCCCATGCACCGCGTCGAAGCCGCGCAAAAAGATCTGATGCGCCTTCCCCACCCCGCTGTGCTGCGAGATGTAGACCCCCGGCGCGCGACGGAGCAGCCCCGAGGCCGTGGCTCCGGCGGCGGGGACGTCGGTGCGCAGCGTGTCGAAGGTGAAGCTGAAGTCCGAGGCTGAACGCGCCGGGCGGCGGCCGCGCACCACGGTGGTGAAAACGGGATCGCGTCTCGCTGGCGGCACGATCGGACGTGGCGACGGCGACGCCGATGCCGAGCGTGGGACCCTCGCCGCAGCCCGCGGCAGCGGGTTCGTGGAAGGGGGCGCGGGCAGCACGAAGCGATAGCGAAAGACCACCTGCGCCGGGATCGGCACCCCCGATGAGAGCGCCGGCAGAAAGCGAAACCCTCTCGCCGCCGCCACGGCCGCCACCGCCAAGCCATGACCAGGTCGGTCGAGGGAGGTCACCCGTCTCACCCGGCCTCGCGCGTCAAGCTCGATCTGCAAGCGCACGGTCGCCTCGACCCGCGCCCGCAGCGCAGCGGCTGGATAGCGCGCCTCGACGAAACGCGAGAGCCGTGGCGGCACCACCCCCCGCGTCGAGCGCCCGCCGATCAGCGGTCGAAGCGCCCCTGCCGACCTCGTCGGCGCGCGCGCTGGGCGCGCCCCGAGACCCTCCCCTGCGCGCGCCCCCAAGCTCCTCGCTGCGCGCGCCGTCGGCACGCTCGCCGGCCGCGATGTGGGACCGGCGACGGCCAGGGAGGTCAGCCCAAGCCAACAGATGAGGCTGGTCGCGCTGGCGAAGAGGCGAGGCGTCGTGAAATCCAAGGTGGGCTCCACCTCGGTATTACCCCTCTACGATTCGTAATACCAGATCTTTCGAACCTTGGCGGATTCCCCGATGGGATCCTACCAACGCTCGTCGCTGTCGCCCCTTCGACCATGCAGTAGCTTGACGCGGTCGAGCCCTGTCTCCGCGAAGAGTCTGCGCGCCCGACTGGTGACGATCTCGCGAAACACCCGGGCCACGCGGCGAGGGTTGGCGATCTTGCTCGCCCCCGCCTGCCGCGCGAAGGAGCGCACGGGGCGGTGCGTCAGCGCGCAGCCGACCCGACGCAGCTGCTCGAGCAGCTCGAACGAGTAGACGAAGCTCGCCGAGCGCATCCGCCCCTGATCGACCTCGTCGAGCAGCGCTCGCGGGAAGCAGTAGGTCCCGGCGAAGTCGACGTGGAGGCCGCCGACCCAACGCAGGTTGGCGCGAAAGCCCGCCGAGAGCAGCGCACGCCCCCCCCCCGCGTGAGGCGTCTCGTAGTACCCGACGCCGGCGGCTCGGGGCCCGACGTGAGGAAGCAGCGGCAGCAAGGCCGTAGGGCGTACCTGCCGATCGGCCGGAAAAGGCGCGATGAAGTCGCAGCGGGCCGCGGCGAACCCGGAGCGCAAGGCAGCCCCCATCCCCCGATTCCGCTCATGTCTGACGACCCGCAGATCGGGAGCCGCGAGCTCGGCGAGGCGCTGCTGCGTCGGATCGGTGCTGCCGTCATCGACGACGATCACCTCATGCCCCCGCGCGAAGAGCTGCCCGAAGCGGCGAGCCTCGGCGATCCCCCGCGCGAGCGTCGGTGCCTCGTTGTAGGCCAACAAGACCAGAGAGAGGCTGCCGGGGAGCGATCTCCGGCGACAGAGCGCCAGCGCCTCCTCGGGGTCGTGACAGATGAAGTCGGCGCCGGCTCGGTCGAGCTCGTTTCCCAGCTCATGGTCGTCAGCGAGGCCAACGATGGTCAGGAGTGGTCGGCGCTCGGTGGCGAGCGCGGCGGTCGCCTCGACGCTTGCACCAATAGCGAAAAGAGGCGGCCCCGGCGCCCGCAGCGCGAGACGCCGCGACAGCTCCGGAAGACTCCATACGTCGGCGAAATCCCAAAGCGTTCTCGCTGCTTTGACCAACCACCGCTCGAACCCCGGGGCAGGACTGGAGCCAAGCAGGGCGATCACCTGGCGCCCTCTCGCGCCACCACAGAGCGCCGCCAGGAGGCGTGGACCGTCCGGCCGCTGGCGCAGCCCTTCGAGGTCGACCAGCAGCGATGCGGCGCGTAGGGGCATCGATCTCCCGGGGCGCAAGCGGCCCCGGGGACCATGTTGCGACCAAAGCTGGACCATGGCAAGGGACAAGCCTTGCGCTAGGGAGCCGAAATCGCTAGCCTCCTCCGAGCCAAGGAAAGCCTCGTCCCTGTGGAGAGGAGGCCGATAAGGAGAGCGCATGAGCCCCACCACGGCGAAGCGGTACCGCCGCGGCCGCATCTCGATGTCTTTACCTGGGACGCTGCTGTCGGCTGCGTTGCTGTTCGGCGGCGCCACAGCGAGTGAGGCGCAACCTGCCCCAGCGAAGGCAGCGGCCAAGAAGGCAGCGGCCAAGAAGGCAGCGGCCAAGAAGGCAGCGGCGGCCAAGAAGGCCGACGCGCCAGACGAGCCAGAGAATCCAACGCTGACGCAGATCAAGGCGCTCAACGGCGAGGCCGTCACCGCCTTCACCGCCTATAGCTTCTCCAAGGGGATGACGAAGCTGCGCCAAGCGTTGGCCCTGGCCTACCAGAGCAAGCTCGTCTCCGATCCGGCGCTCGCCCCGACCTATATTTTGCTCGGTATGGGCGTGATCGCCCATAAAGACGACCTCTACCGCGGGCTCCACTACCTGACGCGGGCGGTACGGCTGAAGCGCAAGGTCGGGATGCCGCGCACCCTCGTCACGCCACAGATCCTGCGGATCTATCGCAGCGCCAAGCGCGCCGTGGAGGCGGTAGGCGATCCTCCGGAGATCAAGCTCGCGCTCCACGTCGAGCGGGTTCAGACCGCCCTCGACACCGTCCGTAAGGACGCGCGAGGCTTGGTCCACGAGCCGGTCGATGACGTGAAGCACGGCCTGCCGATCCCGGTGAGGGCTGTGGCTGGCGTCGACATCCGCGCCACCAAGTTCTTTTTGTATTTCCGCGCCGCCGGCAAGGTGAAGTACCAGCGGCTGCCCATGAAGCTCTCCCAAGGCGCCTGGCGCGCCGCCATCCCGGGCGCCATCGCCAAAGGTCGCTACGTCCACTACTACATCGAGGCTCGCGATCAGCGCGGGCGTATCGCCGCCTCGAGCGGCGCCGCGAAGATGCCTCACGTCGCCACGGTCAAGTTCTTCTAGTTTTATCCCCTAGCGCGTCGACGCCTCGCCGCCTGGCAACGCTGTCTCTCTCCCCAGCGGGAGGCCCCCTCGACCATTGGAGCTCTTCATGTCCCGCTCACTCGCCATCGCCCTATCGTGCGCCGCTCTGATCGCCGCGTCGCCTCTTGTTGCAGGCGACGCGCACGCCGGGCGCAAAGCCAAGGCCGCCAAGGCCAACGTCGTCACGCTGCAAACCACCATGGGAACGATCGAGCTGAAGCTCTTCCCCAAGAAAGCCCCCAAGACGGTCGCCAACTTCCTCAAGTACGTCCGATCAGGCTTCTATAACGGAACGATCTTCCACCGCGTGATCTCCAACTTCATGATCCAAGGCGGCGGCTTGACCAAGAACATGGTCAAGAAGCAGACGCGCCAGCCGATCCCCAACGAGGCCTTCAACGGGCTGAAGAACAGCCGCGGCACCGTCGCGATGGCGCGCACCGGCGCGCCCCATAGCGCGACGGCGCAGTTCTTCATCAACGTCAAGAACAACAGCTTCCTCAACTTCAAGTCGCGTTCTGGTCGAGGCTGGGGCTACTGCGTGTTCGCCAAGGTGACCAAAGGCATGGCCGTGGTCGACAAGATCAAGAGTGTGAAGACCGGACGCGTTCGCGGTCGAGCCAACGTGCCGATGGCCCCGATCGTGATCAAAAAGGCCTGGGTTGGCCGCTAGGAGAGAGCTCATGTCCAGATCCATCACCAAGCTCACGCGCCTCGGCCTGCTGACCATAGCCCTGACCTCGCTCACCACCGGCGGCTGCACCAAGTCGTCGAGCAAGACCGGCGACAAGAAGAGCAGCGCCCAAGAGAGTGTAGCCAAGACCAAGCCGACGAAGGGCGCGAGCGCCAAGCCGGCCAAGAAGGTCGAGCTGCAGACGAGCCTCGGCACCATCGTGCTCGAACTCGACGGCGCCAAGGCGCCCAAGACCGTGGCCAATTTCGGCAAATACGTGCGCGAGGGCTTCTACGACGGCACGATCTTTCACCGCGTGATCTCGACCTTCATGATCCAGGGTGGCGGCTTCGACGAGAGCCGGACGAAGAAGCGCACCCGCCGGCCGATCCAGAACGAGGCCAACAACGGCCTGAGGAACGTCCGCGGCACCATCGCGATGGCCCGCACGGGTTATCCCCATAGCGCCACCGCCCAGTTCTTCATCAACGTCAAAGACAACCCGAACCTCGACCATAGCAGCAAGAGCCCGCGCGGCTGGGGCTACTGCGTCTTCGGCAAGGTCGTGCAGGGGATGGACGTCGTCGACAAGATCAAAGACACCCCAGTGAAGAACGCCGGCGGCCCCTTCGCCAACCTCCCCGAGACGCCGGTCGTGATCAAGAAGGCCCGCGTCATCGAGTAGCCGGCGATGAGCCCCGCCGCTGAAAGAGGGCCCCTGTTCTCCTCCCTCGAGACGAAGTGACGGTGACCGTGAAGCTGATCATTCAGATCCCCTGCTTCAACGAGGAAAAGACGCTGGCGGCGACCATCGCCGATCTGCCGCGCGAACTCTCGGGGGTCGACGAGATCGAGTACCTGATCATCAACGACGGCAGCAAGGATCGCACGGTAGAGGTCGCCCGGGAGGCCGGTGTCCACCATGTGGTGAGCTTCGCCCAGAACCGCGGCCTGGCCCGCGGCTTCATCGCAGGCGTCGACGCCTGTCTGCGCCTCGGCGCCGACATCATCGTCAACACCGACGCGGACAACCAATACGTCGCCGACGACATCGGCAAGCTGATCGCGCCGATCCTCGCCGGCGACGCCGACGTGATCGTCGGCGATCGGCAGGTCGACACGGTGGAGGAGTTCTCCGCGACCAAAAAGAAGCTGCAGAAGCTCGGCAGCTGGGTCGTGCGCCTCGCCTCGAACACCACCGTCCCCGACGCCACCAGCGGCTTCCGCGCGATCTCTCGTGAGGCGGCGCTGCGGATGTTCGTCGCCAACGAGTTCACTTACACCCTCGAGACGTTGATCCAAGCCGGGCACGCGCGCCTCGCCGTCTCCGCGGTGCCGATCCGCAGCAACCCCAAGACCCGCGACTCGCGGCTCTTCAAGAGCATCGGCCAGTACCTGCGGCGATCGGCGACGACGATCCTCCGCATCTACACGATGTACCGGCCGCTCAAGGCCTTCCTTTATGTCGCCCTGGCCTTTTTCCTCGCCGGTGGCGGCCTCGGGGCACGTTTCCTCTACTTCCACTTCACCGAAGAGAAGACCGGCCACGTCCAGTCCCTCGTGCTCGCGGCGATCTTCTTGATCGTGGCCTTCATGGTCGCCCTCTTTGGCATCCTCGCCGATCTCGTCAGCGCCAACCGAAAGCTCCTCGAGGACGCCCTGGTGCGCCTCAGGCGCCTCGAGTACGACGGGGGAAAACGCGAGCGGGTGGAGGGGCTGATGGCCAAGACCGACGTCCCTCCGGCGCTGGTCGACGACGAAGGGCGCGCTGCCAGCGCCGAGCCGACGTCCGACGATGGGTGCTGAGGTCTCCAAGCCGCCGGTTGGCTTTAGCCGCCGGCGCTTTTGGCTCAAGGCGCTCCTCGGCCTCGCGATCACCAGCGGCCTCGTGCTCTTTCTGGTGCGCTACGTCGACTGGCACCACATCGCCGCCCTCAGCCGCTCGGCCAACTGGTGGCTCTTGGCCAGCGTCGTCCCCCTCTACGTCGTGCTCTACATCGTCCGCGCCGAGCGCTTCATCCTGCTGGCGCCCGGCACGCCCTTTTCGGTGATGTTCTGCATCACGGCGATCCACAACTTCATGCTGCGCGTGCTGCCGATGCGCACCGGTGAGCTCTCCTACGCGTTTCTGGTGCGTCGCGCCGGCACCTCGGGCATCGGCGAGAGCCTCCTCGGGCTCTTCTTGCTGCGGCTCCTCGACGCCACGGCGGTGGTGCTGATCTTCGTCGCCGCGCTGGCGATCGACCGCACGACCTACCGCGATGATAGCCAGCTCGCGCTGCTGATCGCTGGCGGCGTCGCCCTCGTGGGCGCGCTCACCGTGCTCTTCTTCCGCCAGCTCCTCTCCATCGGCTTCGTAACCTTCGCCGGCACGCTGAAGCTCCTCGGCCTGACGCGCTACCAGCGGATCGCCAGCGTGGTCGAAAAGCTCAGCGAGCTGATCCGCTCCTACACCAGGCTGACCCCGCGCCTGATCCTGGCTCAAGCGGGGCTCACCCTCGTCATGTGGGTGTTCAACTTCGTGATAGTGTTCGCGATGATGCGCGGCTTCTCCGTCAAGGTGAGCTTCGTCCAGGCGGTGCTCGGCGGCACCGGCGCGACCGTCACGGGCTTCCTCCCGATCGGCGGGGTGGGCACCTTCGGCGCGCTCGAGGCTGGCTGGGCCGTAGGCTTCGTGCTCGTGGGGCTCAACAAGTCGCTCGCCGTGGCGACGGGCTTCGGCTTCTCCTTGGTCACCTTCGTCGGAGCGGCGCTGCTCGCCCTCGCCTCCTGGATCCTCTTCAACCGCCTGGTCGCGCGCCCGGAGACGCCACAGATAGCCCCGGAGGTCGGCAATGGATCATGATCCGAGCACACCTTGGGGCGGTGACGACCTGGAGCTCGAGACCGAGGACGAGTATCGTCAACGCTCGGGGATGCGCGTGGTCGATCCCAAAGACCTCGGCGAAGACGGACCCGCGCTCAAGACGATCAACGAGGTCAATTCGCGACTCGAGCGGGGGGCCAAGCCGAACCGCCTCGCGCCGCTCTTCGCGCTGGCCGTGGTGGCGCTGATCGGCTGGGAGGTCGCCGCGAGCCTGCTGCAACACCATATCACGCCGCCCAAGGACGCCGACTGGCGGGCGGCCGTCAGCGAGCTGAACAAGGAGCGCAAGAGCGGTGAGCCGGTGCTGCTGGCGCCCTTCTGGGTCGAGCACCTCGGCCGCTCCTATCTCGGCGGCGTGCTCGACCTGAAGCTCGCGACCCTCTCCGACGTGGACCGCTACTCACGCGTCTTCGAGCTGTCGATCCGTGGCGCTCGCCACCGCTGGCTGAGCAAGCTCACCCCCAAGCAGAGCTGGACCTACGGCGCGGTCACCCTCTCGCTCTTCAAGAAGCCCGCGGTGACGCTGCTCACCGACTTCACGGCACGAGCCCTCGAGGCGACGGTCACCACCGCGCCCGCACAGCGCGCCTGCCGCAAGGTCGGCGAGCGCTTCGTCTGCGGCGGCGGGACGCAGTGGGTCGGCCCCCACCTCGCCGAGGTCGAGCATCGCCCCTACCGCTGCATCTACGCGCATCCGGTGCGGGGAAAGCGGCTGCGCATCGACTTCTCGCGGGTCCGCCTGGGCACGTCGATCGTCGGCTACAGCGGGATCGACGACTTCGAGAACCGAAAGCGAGCCAAGGGACCCGTACGGCTTCAGGTCTTCGTCGGCGACCAGCTCGTCGGCGGCATCCTGCATCAGAACCACTGGCCTTGGCAGCGCTTCGAGGCCGATACGCGGAAGTTCGCGGGGCCCAATAGGACCGTGCGCTTCGAGATCACCAGCGAGCAGCCCGCACATCGCACGTTTTGTTTTCACGCGGAGGCGCGCCGCTGATGGACGCTACACGAGTCAAGCTGCGCGACTACGGCGTCGCCCTCGTGCTCTTCGCCCTGACCTTCGGCGCGCTGGGGTTGGCCCAAACCAGGCAAGGGGTGATGCGCGACGAGGCGACCTACTTCCACGCCGCCGAGAGCTACTGGCGCTGGTTCGAGGAGCTGGGGAAAAACTACGACAAGGGTCAGACCAAGCGCTCCTTCACGGTCAAAGCGATCAGCCGCTTCTGGCGCTTCAACAACGAGCATCCCGTGCTGGTCAAGGCGCTCCTTGGCCTCTCCTGGCGCGTCTTCCGCACGACCAACCCACGCCACGGTAAGCGCCACGGGATCGGCGACGGCCTCGGCTGGATGAGCGAGATCAGCGCCTTCCGCCTCCCCGGCTGGTTTTTCACCGCGCTCGGGGTGGTGCTGATCTACCTCTTTGGCGTGCGCATCGAGAGCCGCACGACGGGGCTGGTGGCGGCGCTGCTCTATCTCACCATCCCCCGGGTATTCTTCCACGGCCAGCTCGCCTGCTTCGACTCCGCCGTCACGACGATGTGGCTCGCGGTGGTATACGCCTACTATCGAGCCCTCGACCGCGCTCGCTGGGGCATCATCGCCGGGCTGCTCTTCGGGCTCGCGCTGGCGACCAAACACAACGCCTGGTTCATCCCAGCGCTGCTGTTGATCCACTACCTCGTGGTGATCTGGCCCGACGTCTCGCTGCGCCCGCTGCGCCCCCCACGGGCGCCGCTGGTGTTCATCGCCATGGCCCTCCTCGGCCCCGCCGTGTTTTACGCTCATTGGCCCTGGCTGTGGTTCGACACCGTCAAGCACCTGAGCTTCTACTTCACGTTTCACCTCAAGCACTCCTACTACAACATGGAGTACCTAGGGCAGAACTGGGGCCTGCCCCCGCTGCCGATCAGCTACCCCTTCGGCATGACCCTCTTCACCGTCCCCGCGATCCTGCTGCTGCTAGCGGTGGTGGGGATGTGGCTCTATGGTCGCTACCACGTGCTGACCGTGCTCAGCCGCTGGGTTGGCGTGCGCCCGCCGCCCTTCGAGAGCCGCTTCCGCTACCCGGCGAAGCGTAGCTGGTTGCGTCCGGCCAAAGGCCTCGATCCACGCATCGGTCTGCTGCTCGCGCTCAACGCGATCTTTCCGCTGATCTTGATCGCCCTGCCCAAGACGCCGATCTTCGGCGGGACCAAGCACTGGCTACCAGCCTACCCGTTTCTCTGCCTGTTCGCCGGCGTCAGCCTCTCTCGACTGCTCGAGCAGCTTCGTCAGCGGGGCGCGCTCTGGAAGGGCCTGGGCTATGCGTTAATCGCCCTCGCCGCCCTGCCCGGGGCCCTCAACACCATACAGACCCATCCCTTTGGGCTCTCACAATACAACGCCTTCGCTGGCGGGCCAGCCGGTGGCGCCGACCTGGGCTTGAATCGCCAGTTCTGGGGCTACGCGCCGCGGCAGCTCTTACCCTGGCTGAACAAGACAGCGCCGCCACATACGAGCATCTACTACCACGACCTCAACCCCGGCAGCCACGCGGCCTATATCCGTGATGGTCTGTTGCGCTCAGACCTCCGCTACTCGGGCTACGAGCAGCACGGCATCAGCACCTCGAAAATGGCGATGGTCGTCCACGAGCTGCATTTCAACAAATACGACTACTGGATCTGGGCCGCCTACGGCACGCCGATCCCGGCCAAGGTCTTGACCCTCGACGGGGTACCGCTGGTCTCTGTCTATGCTCGCCCCGGCCTGCTCGAGAGCACCCCTACAAAGCCCTCCCGTCGCCGGGCAGAGCACGGCCGGCCGCTTTCTAGGCCTCAGAGAGTTCGCCGTATCATGAAAGCGAGAGCCAAACCAGCGGAGCCAGCGTCGAAGGCGAAGCCAGCGCCGAGGGCGAAGCCAAAGCCAACGTCAGGGGTCGTCAAGCCACCCCAGAAGCCCACGGATGGAACGTGAGCAACAGCGACGAAAAAAAGAAGCGCGAAGAGAAAAAGGCCAGCGCCAAGGATCCGGCGCCCTTGGAGCCGCGCAGCCTCTTTCAAGGGCTGAAGCTGCCGATCTTGATCTACGTGATCTGCCTGGGCGGCTATCTCGGCGCGTCGGGGACGCGGCTAAAGCGTCACTCCAACGATAACCACTACGTCTACCTGGCCAAGGGGCTGCTCGAGGGCCGGCTCTCGCTGAAGGGCAACCCACCACATCAGAACGACTGGGCGCTGCTCTACACCCTCGAGCTAAAGGACGGGCGCAGCGTCCGCGGCGCCTACCTGCGCACCGGCGGACAACATATCTTCAAGACGACCAAGGGTGAGAAGCTCCATATCCCGCCGCAGCAGGTCAAGCGTCGACGTCACACTTACTACGTGTCTTTCCCCTGGTTCCCAGCGATCTTGATGCTGCCCTTCGTCGCGATCTGGGGGCTGACGTTCAACGACGTGATCTTCAACGTCGTCGTCGGCGCCTTCAACCCGGTGCTGGTCTTCTGGCTGCTGCAGCGCCTGGTCAAGCTGGGCTACAGCGAGCGCTCGCTCTCGGAGAACCTCTGGCTCACAGGGATGTTCGCGTTCGGCACTGTGCACTTTTACAGCACGGTGATCGGCCAGGTCTGGTACACGGCCCACGTCGTCGGCGTCGCGCTCACGGCGCTCTATGCGTTGGCCGCGCTAGAGGGGCGCCATCTCTACCTCGCGGGCCTCTGCCTCGGCCTCGGCTTCGTGACGCGCACGCCCATCCCGTTCTCCATCGGCCTGGTCGCTGGCGAGGTGCTGCGCCGCCACCTGCTGCCGGCCACCGCCGACGCACCCGCGCCAGATCCCTATCATCGACCGCCGCTCTACCCATGGATCCGCTCGCTCTGGCCTCGGGTGCAGATCAAGCCCGCCTTCATCGATATGCTGAAGGTCGCCGCGCCGATCGTCCTCGTCGCGGGGGTCGCGATGGTCTTTAACAGCGTGCGCTTCGACAACCCCGCGGAGTTCGGCCACACGTACCTCAACGTGAAATGGGCCGAGCGGATCCAGCGCTGGGGTCTCTTCAACTACCACTTCATCTCGCGCAACCTAGCGGTGATGCTCTTCATGCTGCCGCGCTTCTCGGCCAAGGCGCCGCATCTCAAGATCAGCTGGCATGGGGTCGGCCTGCCGGTCACGACGCCGCTCTTCTGCTACCTGCTCTGGCCGCGCCGCCGCTCACCCCTCGCCCCCTGGCTCCTCGCAGCCGTCCTCGGGCCGATGCTGATCCATCTGCTCTATCAGAACTCCGGCTGGGTGCAGTTCGGCTACCGCTTCAGCCTGGACTACACGGTCTACCTGGTGGCACTCTTGGCCCTCGGCGGCCACCGCATCGGCCTCTTTGCCAAAGGGCTGATCCTCATCGGCGTCGGCGTCAACACCTTCGGCGCGATCACCTTTGGCCGAATGTGGCAGTACTACTGGAACGGGTACTTTCCGGTCCCCTGATACCGAGGTTCACCAGTGCACGACAAGACCGCCAACGTAGGCATGCTCTACACCGCCGGCGACACCGGCAGCCTGCGCGCGCGACGCTACGTGCTGCGAGTGATCGCTGGCCCAGACTCTGGGCTGGAGAAGCCCTTGGATGCGGGCAGCCTGTTGATCGGCACCCACGAGAACAACGACATCACGCTGACCGACCCAACCATCTCGCGCTACCACATGGAGATTCAGGTCCGCGCCGACGGGATCCGTATCGCCGACCAAGACAGCACTAATGGCACCTTCCTCGGCAAGACCCGCCTCGGTACGGTGGTGGTGCGTGGCCGAGCGCTGCTCAAGCTCGGCGGCGGCGAGACGCAGCTCGAGGTCATCCCGGCTGATGAGGCGATCGCTCTCGAGCCCTTCGGGGGCAACCGCTTCGGGCGGGCCTTCGGCGCGTCGGAGGGGATGCGCGGCGTCTTCTCGCTGCTATCGCGGGTCGCGCCCACCGACGCCACCGTGCTGCTCGAGGGCGAGACCGGAACGGGCAAGGAGCTGCTCGCCGAGGGGCTGCACCAGCATAGCCACCGGAGCCGGGGGCCCTTCATCGTGCTCGACTGCGGGGCCATCCCGCGAGACCTCCTCGCGGCGGAGCTCTTCGGTCACGTCAAGGGCGCGTTCACCGGCGCCGATCAGGCAAGGCAGGGGCTAGCCCAGGCGGCCCACGGTGGCACGCTCTTCCTCGACGAGATCGGTGAGCTGCCGCTGGAGCTGCAGCCTCAGCTGCTGCGCCTGCTCGAGAAGCGCGAGATCCGTCCGATCGGCGAGACCCGCGCCAAGCATGTGAACGTGCGCGTGGTCGCGGCGACCAATCGCAACCTGCAGCAGATGGTCAAGCGCCACCACTTCCGGGAAGACCTCTACTTCCGCCTGGCGGTGGTGAAGGTGCAGATCCCACCGCTCCGCGATCGCAAAGACGACGTGCCGCCAATGGTGCGGCTGTTCATGGACGAGCTGGGCAAGGGCGAGTACGAGATCCCGGATGCCCTGATGCGGCAGCTCCTCGAACACGACTGGCCGGGCAACGTGCGCGAGCTGCGCAACGTCGTCGAGCGCGGCATGTCGCTGGCGACGGCGCGGATCATCTCCACCGGGATGCCGCCCCAGGTCGCGAGCGCCGTCGGTAGCGACGACAGCTCTGGCCTACCGCCGATGCCCGCGGACGTGATGGACCTCCCCTTCAAAGAGGCCAAGGGGATGCTTGTCGAGGTCTTTGAGCGCGAGTACCTGGTGCAGCTGCTCGAGCGCCACCAGGGCAACATCTCCTCGGCTGCCCGTGAGGCCGGGATCGATCGAAACTACATCCATCGACTGGTCAAGAAGTACGGCCTCGAGGTGCGTCGACGCTGATCCTTCACCCTCGCCCTTCACCCTCGCCACGCACACAGCGTCTGGCAGCAACCTCGGCAAGAGCTCGATCGAGAGCGCGAAGGTGCGAGAGACCCGCGGGAGCCAGGCCACGCACACCTGCCGTTTCACGGCGCTGGCCTCTCGCGGCTTCATCATGAGGCCTTCAGGCCACGTTCTGTCAGCAGCGGATGGATCGGCGCGAGGAAGAGATCGCAGAGCCCATCGATCAGCGCGGCCAGCGTCGGCCGCTCGACGTAGAGCGGCGACGCCAGCGCCGACCGTCGTCGACGGTCGAGCTCGGCGAGGGCGTAGTCGAGCGAGCCCAGCCGCTCGAAGAGCACCACCACCGCCTCGATCTCCGCCTCCCCGGTCTCTTCCCGCGGCAGGTCGAGGATCTGTGAGAGCTGCGCCGCGTCGTCGGCGCTGCCTGCGCTGAGGGCGTGTACCACCAGCGCACTCCGCTTGCCCTCGGCGATGTCGCTGCCACGCATCCCGCGGCCTTTATCGCCATAGAGGTCGAGGATGTCGTCTTGGATCTGAAAGAGCACGCCGAGGTGACGGGCCGACTCCGCGAGGGCGCTGACGAGCTCGGGGCTGGAGCCGCAGATGTCGGCAGCGCCCGCCACCGGCAGCGCGAAGAGCCCAGAGGTCTTGCCCTCGACCATCGTCGTGTAGTCGGCCACCGAGGTCGTCGGCTGCTGTTTGAGCAGAAACTCGCGCTCCTGGCCGTCGATCACCCGTAAGGTCTCCACGAGCAACCGCCGTGAGACCCGCTCGCGCACGGCGACGTCGGCGTTGAGCCGCTGCGCCAACAGCACCGCGTAGTAGAACATCGCGTCGCCGAGGTTGATCGCGTGAGGCGCGCCATAGCGATGCCAGACCGTATCGCGACCACGCCGCTGTTGATCGCCATCCTGCAGATCGTCGTGGACCAGCGTCGCGTTATGCAGCATCTCGCAGGCGGCGCCAAAGGGGACCAGTCGAGCCGGATCCTCGCCGAGGGTCTCGGCGACCAAAAGCGGCAGCAGCGCCCGCAGGCGTTTGCCGCCCGTCTCGAGGTGATAGGCGCACATCGTCGCGAGACCAGAGCTCATCGGCGTGGAGTCCAAGACGACCTCCTCGAGCAGGCTCATCATGGCGGGCAGGTAGCCCTCCCGAAGGTCTGCGAAGCGCTCGACGATGGTCTGATGCGTCGCTTCGTTGCTCATTGGATATAGCTCCTCGCCCCGAAGGGCAGTGGCTCACGCGGCCTGGGCCCGTAGCCGGGCGAGCGCGTCCTGCGCCGCCGCCAGACAGACGTCGCCTGCGCTCGCGATGGCCTCGGCGACCAAGCGCACCTCCGCCCCCTCAGCCCCGGCCTCGGCAGCGATGTTGCGCGCGTGTAGACGCATGTGGCCACGCTGGATGCCTTCGTCAGCGAGCGCTCGTAGGGCGCCGAGGTTCTGGGCCAAGCCCACCGCCGCCGTGAGGCTGGCCAGGTCGGCCGCCGACTCGATACCGGCGATGCGCATCGCCGCCTGCACCGTGGGGTGGACCCTGGCGACGCCGCCGACGGTGCCGACAGCCATCGGTAGCTCCATCTCGCCGACGAGAGCGCCGCCGCTCTCCCCCTTCCCTACGCGCCAGCGCGCCATCGCGGTATAGCGGCCGTCGCGCGCGGCGAAGGCATGGGCGCCAGCCTCGACCGCGCGCCAGTCCTGACCAAAGGCCAGCAGCACAGCGTCGACGCCGTTCATGATCCCCTTATTATGCGTCGCCGCCCGATAGGGATCGCGCTCGGCGAAGACCGACGCCTCCTCGATGCCACGAGCCAGCTCGGCGGCGTTCTCGCCGCCACGACCCTCAAGCGCTCTGAAGGGCACCACACCCCGAACTCGTACGGTGCGTCGATCCGTGAGGTTGGAGAGGATCCGCAGCCGAGCGCGGCCGCCGGTAAGCTCCTCGAGCCGTGGCGCGAGGCGCTCGCACATCGAGTTGATCGCGTTGGCGCCCATCGCGTCGCAGACGTCGACGACGAGGTGCACCACCAGCATCGGGCCGACCGGGTCATCACGCTCCAGCGGCGGTAGCCCTCGCACTTCGACGTCCTTCGCTCCACCGCCGGCCTGGATCAGCCGTGGGTGCTTGCTGTTGGCCAGCGCGAGGAGCTCGTCTTTCGCCTCATGAATCGCCGTCTCGGCGGTGATCGGATCTCGCACGTCGAGCAGCTGCACCTGGCCGAACATCAGCGCAGGGGTGACCTCGGTGATCACGCCGTCGTCGTCCCGCAAGAGCTTCGCCGCGTGGCTCGCCGCGGCGATCACCGAGGGCTCCTCGATCGCCATCGGCACCAGCCGATCACGTCCATCGACGCGTAAGTTGACGCAGAGCCCGATCGGCAGGGAGAGCAGACCGAGGGCGTTCTCGATCATCTGGTCGGCCTGCTCAGCGGAGAGCCCGCCCTCACCAGAGAGCACGCGCAGGGTCTCGCCGTCGAGTTCGCAGAGCTTGGCGAGGCGCGCGCGGCGCTCCTCCATGGATAGGCGGTAATAACCTGATAGCTGACTCGTGGTCATGGTTCAGCGCTCCAGCGTTGTCGCGTTCGGAGAGGAGTCAGACGCGTGGGATGAGCGGGCGGAGGATCTGACCGGACGCCCCGTGCTGGCGTCGAGCACGCGCACCTTCCGCAGGTCGGCGAGGGACGCGCAGCCGGTGCAAAAGCAGACCACCCGCAGCTCGTGGATCAAGAGCTCGAGGGCGCGGTAGGCCGCATCCTCGCTCTCTTGCGCGGCCTCGAGCAGCGGCCTGGCGAGGGCGGCGATGGTGGCGCCGAGGGCCAGAGATAACGCGACATCCAGGCCAGCGCGGATCCCGCCGGAGGCGACGATCGCCATCTGAGGCGGCAGCGCGGCGCGGCAGGCTCGGATCGCCTCAGCGGTGGGGACGCCGAAGCCGGCCAGGCGCCGGCCCACCGCGGCCTGGACGCTCTTCGCCGGCGCGCGGTAGCTCTCTACCTTGGCCCAGGAGGTGCCACCGACCCCGGCGACCTCGACCCCAGCGAGGGGCAGAGTCGCCAGCTTCGCCGCGGTGCGCGCGGAGATGCCAGCGCCGACCTCTTTGACTAGGACAGGAAAGGGTAGCTCCGCCGCCAGCCGCTGGAGGCGCACGCGCAGCCCGGAGAAGCGGGTATCGCCCTCGGGCTGGATCGCCTCCTGCAGCGGGTTGAGGTGAACGCTCAGCCCGTCAGCCTCGACAGCCGCGACGGCCCGCTCGATCTGCTCGCGAGTTACACCATAGGCCAGCTGCACGGCGCCGATGTTGCCGATCAGCAACGGCAGCTCCGGGGCGGCCTGCCTCACCGCGAAGCTCGTCGTCAGGCTCGACTCGACGATCATCGCTCGCTGCGAACCTAGCGCCATCCCCACGCCAGCGCGGGCGGCCGCGCGAGCTAGGCGCGCGTTGATCTCGCTGGCGCGCTCCGTGCCGCCGGTCATCGCGCCGACGATCAACGGCGCGCGGAGCGTCTTGCCAAGGAAGGTGGTCGTCAGATCGATGGCCTCGAGGTCGACCTCGGGCAGCGCGTCATACTCGAGGGTCAGCCTGCCGAGGCCGCTTGGCGCGCCAGACTCGACGGGGTGCTCGAGACAGATGTCGAGGTGCGCGTCTTTTCGGGCGCCGATGCCGCTCATCGCGAGGCTCTCGCGATGAAGGCACGCTCACCGACAGCGCTCTCGGAGCTTAAGGAGCGAAGCTCGCGATCCGCGCGAGGATCGGCTGACTCGTTGTCGCCGAGGCGTAGCGCCTCGACCAGCTGGATCGCCCTCGACACGGCCACGGAGGGCATATGGGCGATCAGGACCACCAGCCGCGCCAGCGCCGAGAAGAGCCGCGCCGCCTCCTCGATCGCCCGCAGTCGCGGCAGCAACTGCGCCACGTCGCCGCGCTGCGTGTAGGCCCGACGCGCCACACGCACCGCCTCGTGAAGGGTCTTGACCACGGGGACCTCGCGCTTGCTGAGGATCGTCGCGACGATGCGAAGCACCTGAGTCTCCGCGCGGTAGTAGGCACGGCGCTCGCCGGGTAAGGACACGGTGGCGACCATCGCGAAGTGGTCGAGCTCTTTGAGGCTGCTCGAGACCAGGCCCGCCGAGAGCGCGAGGTGCTCGCTGAGCTGCCGCTGCGAGAGCGGCTCAGCCGCGAGATAGAGCGTGGCCCAGAGCCGCCCAAGGTTGCGGCGAAAGCCAAAGCGCTCGAAGACGCGCGCGCGCTGGTCGACGAGCGCGAGGCTCTCCGGCGTCGACGAGAGCGTCGGGGGGTCGGATGATGATCGTGGGGCGCCGCTGGACATCGCTTCACTCCCGGCTACGCTTCAGCGCTCTTCGTTGCGTTTCAGAAAAACGTGAAACGCGGAAAGCGTGGACCGCGCGATGCACCTGCGCAAGCCACGTTTCGCAGCGCTGGCATAGAACGTTTGTCAAGAGTTTGCATTTGCCCATCCTCGACGGAAGCCACTTGAACAAGTTGTCTTTTTCGGCTCCCGCAAAATCGATACTGCTTGGTGAGCATTTCGTTGTACATGGCTGTCGAGCCCTCGCCATCCCGCTGGCGGCCGTCGGCACCACGATAGAGCTCACCGATCCAAGCGCCCCCAAAGCTCACGTCCAGCTCGACCTCGATAAGACGAGCGAGCTCTCCGAGGACGACAAGCAGACCGCTTATGAGCTCACGACCGCGGCCGCCGCTGGGGTCGCGGAGAGCACGGGGCGGACGCCGCGGGGCTCTTTGCGCATCCGCTCCACGATCCCCATCGGCTGCGGTCTCGGCTCATCGGCGGCCTTCGCCGTGGCCGTGGTCGGAGCCCTCCACCGCGCCGTGGGCTGCGAGCCCTCGGCCGACCAACTGCGGGCCCAGGCCCACGTCCTCGAGCGACGGGTCCACGGCGCCCCCTCTGGGATCGACGACAGCGTGATCGCCAGCGGTCGACCGCTGGTCTTCTGGCGCGACGCGGCCGGCCGCGGCACAATGGACCCTGTCGAGCCCGGCGCGCCGTTCTCGCTGCTCTTCGCCTCGGTGGGTCGTCCGCTACCTACTTGCGACGCCGTGGCCCGGGTGGCGGCCCTACGAGATCGCGAGCCTCGACGCTTCGAGGGCTTGCTTGCGCAGGCTCGCGAGACCGTCGAGCGCGGCATCTCGGCCTTCACCGACGGGGACGTGGCGGCGCTGGGCCCCGAGCTCGACCGCTGCCACCGGCTGCTGCAGCAGGTCGGCGTCTCGACCGAGGAGCTCGATCGGCTGGTCGACGTCGCTCGCTGCGCTGGTGCGCGGGGGGCCAAGCTCACCGGCGCCGGGCTCGGCGGCTTCATGCTCGCGCTGGTCGACGACACCCCCGAGCAGAGCGCGGCGGTGAGCGAGGCGCTGCAAGAGGCGGGCGCTCGCGATACCTTCAGCTGCCAACTCGCGCCACAGCCAAAGGAGCGCCGATGAGCCAGAGCGCCACCGCCCGGGCCTACGTCAACATCGCCCTGGTCAAGTATTGGGGTAAACGCGACCTTGCGCTGAACCTCCCCGCCGCGGGGAGCCTCTCGCTGACGCTCGATGAGCTCTACAGCACCACCACGGTTAGCGTCGCTGGCGGCGATGATGAGCTGGCGAACGACCAGCTCCTGATCGACGGCGAGCTCGCCAGCGCTGGCGTCTTGAACAAAGCGCTGCGAGTGGTCGACCCGCTGCGCGCGCGCGCAGGCCTCGTAGGCCGCCCTGTGTCGATCGTCAGCGACAACACGGTGCCGACGGCGGCGGGGCTCGCCTCTTCCGCCTCCGGCCTCGCGGCGCTGACCGTCGCCACCGCGGCCGCCTGCGGCCTCGACCTCTCGCTCGGCGAGCTCTCGACGCTGGCTCGTCAAGGCTCCGGCTCGGCCTGTCGCAGCCTCTTTGGCGGCTTCGCGCGCTGGGACGCCGGCGACCGCGACGACGGCAAAGACAGCCGCGCTCGACCGCTCTTCGATCGCGACCATTGGGATCTGCGCGTCGTCGTGGCGCTGGTCTCATCGCGCAAAAAGAGCGCGAGCAGCACCGACGGCATGGGCCACACCAAGGCGACGAGCCCCTACCACGCGGGCTTCGTCGCCAGCGTCGATAAGGACCTCGACGACGCCGAGGCCGCGATCGGCGCCAGAGACTTTTCGGCGCTTGCCCGGGTCGCCGAGCGCTCCTGTCTACGGATGCACGCCGCCATGCTCGCGGCCGACCCGCCGCTCTCGTATCTGCGCTGGCAGAGCTGGCGCGTGATCGAGGTCGTCCGCGAGCTACAGCGACGCGGCGTAGCGGTCTTCTTCAGCGCCGACGCCGGACCGAACGTAAAGCTCTTCTGCCTACCCGAGGCGCTGCCGGCGGTGCAGCAGGCGCTGAGCTCGCTCTGCGACGAGGGCCTGCTCGAGGACACCCTCGAGACCCGCCCCGGCCCCGGCGCCGAGGTGCTCGAGGTGAGCTCGTGAGCCAGGCCTCACCGCCCCTGGGGCGGATCATCGTCGAGGCGCCGGGCAAGCTGATGCTCGCTGGCGAATACGCGGTGCTCGCCGATGACGGCCTCGCGCTCGCGATCGCCGTGCCCCACGGTGTGGCGATCGAGGCTAGCTGGGCCAAGCGCTGGCAGCTACGCCGCTTCCATGACCATCGTGAGTGGCATGAGGGTGACGAGGAGGTCCCGGAGTGCCTGCGCTTCATCCACGCCGCGCTCGAGCAGAGCCGCCAGGACCTCGGCGACGCCCGCCTCCCGCCGATGGCGCTCGAGGCGCGGAGCACGGGCGAGGTCGCCAGCGGTGACGCCAAGCCCGGCGTCGGCGGCAGCGCCAGCGCGACGGTCGCGGCGTGCACCCTCCTCGCGGGCGTCGCCGGCGAAGGCGACAGCGAGGCTCTGCTCGCCCGCGCCCTCGCCGTGCACCGAGGCGCTCAGGGCGGCCGCGGATCAGGTTACGATGTCGCCACGATCCTTCGCGGAGGCCTATGCGCCTATGAGCGCCGCGGCGACGCCCTGCCGGTGGCCCGCGCCTACCATTGGCCCACCTCGCTACATGTGATCGCTGGCTACAGCGGCAAGAGCGCGAGCACCCGCGCCCAGCTGGCCAAGGTCGCCGCCATCGGCGAGGCCTCGCCAGCGCAGCTCGCTGACGAGCTAGCTGCGCTTGGCGAGCCTGTCTTTGCGCTTCTCACCGCGCTGACCTGCGATGATCACGCGATCGACCTGCACCAGATCGCCGAGACCTGTCGCGGCTGTCATCGCGCCCTCGCCCGCTGGGACGCTATGCGTGAGCTCGGCATCGTCACGCCAGCGATTGAGCGCCTGCTAGCGATCGCCGAAGACCATCGCGTCGCCGCCAAGATCGCCGGCGCCGGCGCCGGCGACTCCGCGGTGGCGATCGCCGACGATCTCGAGCGCCTCGTCGCGGTCGCGCGCGCCTGGCACGCCGAAGGCTTTACCCCCTACGCCATGCCGGTCGCCCCGGTAGCAACCGGCCACGCCACGACTGAGCGCTCTGAAGACAGAACGCCAGCCTCACGCTAGCAGCCTACGCCGCGACATACTCGAGCGCTGATCAGCTTACCGGACCGAGCTGCGCGAAGGATGCGGAATCACGGCGTAGGAGCGAGCAGGGCGCCTGCTGGCAGCAAGCAACCGATGAGTGAAAACCGGCGTGATGTCGCAGACCCGCGCGGCGACGGGAGGTGAGTTGGTCAGCGCTCTAGAGAGCGGCCGGCAGCTGTGCCCGGCGACGGGAGGAAGGGGTAGGGGTGCTCTCCAAGCAGGGAGGCAAGCAGCCGCCCATCATCGAGCCCATCATCGCAATGGGCAGCCCCGGAGAGAGCAGCAGCGAGGTACTCGGATCACCAGCGCACGACGAGCTCGTGGTCGGGCCAGAAGTCGTGGCGCACGATCGTCACGACCTGCTGGTCTCCGCGGATCTCCCGGCGGGTGGGCGCGAACGACGTCTTCAGGCGCCCTAGGCGCGTCGGCGCGCGCACCACGAACTTCGCTCGGGTGATCGGTGTCGGCCAGCGTCGCGCCGATGTCACCATATAGGCGGCCTTTCGGCGCGTATGGCGCTGCCGGTAGCGGATCACGAAGCGCTGCAGCGCGCGCGGAGCGATCTGCAGCTGGAGCGTCGCCTCAGCGTGCTTGCCGTCCACCACTCGCACCGGGTGATCTCTGCCGTCGACACGCACCACCCGCGGCGGCGGGCGGTGCTTGCCATGGAGGATGGGATAGGCGACGCGCACCGAGAGCGCGTCTTGTGAGCGGTTGCGCAGATAGTACGTGCCCTCGATGTTCACCGCGCGATCGCCGAGGGTCAGCACCACGCGCTCGGCCGCGAACTCGGGACGCGAGCTCGCGCGCCCTCGCTTGCCCTCCTTGAGGTAGCGACGCCAGACGCTCCATTGCTTCACGCCGATCATTGGCGCACGTGGTGTAGCGCCGGGGGTGGACGTCTGTGCGAGGCCCAAGGCGAAGGCGAAGGTGAAGCCCTCACCGCTCGCGAGGCGGCGGCCCTTCCAGGCGAGGTTGAGGGCCGTGAGCGTCTTGTTGTGGAGCGCCTTCTTCGGGTCGACCTCTCTTTCGTCGTGGGCAAAGCGGTTGGCGAAATAGGCGCCATCGGGGAGCGGTGTGGCCGGATCGAGGGCGATGAAGTTAGCCTGGTTGGAGAAGCGCTGAGCGCGCTGCCCGACGGCGCTGTTGCCCAGATCGTAAAAGCCCCCGACGGTGAACGCCCCAGGCCCAAGGGCGGTCTCATGGCGGATGATCCCGGCGGGCGTCCAGCCCACATCGCCATCGGAGGATTTGTAGGTGCCGAGCCAGGGGTCGTCGCCGGTGTAGAGATCGAAGTCGATCGGGTGGGAGCAGCGGTTGGTGACGCGGGTCGCGATGATCCACCAGCGCGCGCCACGCTCGCTATGAGCGACCTTCGTCACCTTGTAGCAACCACCAGCGTTTTCGCTCTGAAGCACGAGGCGTGTCGCGCTCTGCTCGAGCACCCGACCCCGGCGATAACGCAAACGCTTGCCGCCGTCTTTGGGTGGAAAGTTCTCTGACCAGCCGTAGCTGTACTCGGCCCGCTCCTTCCGATCCCAGATCGACTCGTCCTGGGCGCAGAAGATGTTGATCCGGCGGAAGCCGCGGATCGGGCGCTTGGGGTAGAGCGCGCTGCCGGAGCCGCTGAGGTTTCCGATCACCAGGCCGCCAGTGTAGCCTTTATAGCGGCAATGGAAGCAGGTGCGAATGACCGAGCCGTCGGCGAAATACTGCCGTACGTCGCCACGGCCCGTCTTCGGATCCCAATGGGAGTCGATACGCGCCTGTGGCGGAGGGACGGGCTTTGCCGGACGCGACGATACCGCCGCCTTTCGCTTGGCCTCTGCAGGCGGTCTGTCGGCGCGGCGCTGACAGCCGCCACCGAGTACACCAACGATGCCAACGAGACCAACGAAGCTCAAGAGCTTCCCCACACGTTCGGGACCGAGCCGGGTGCTGAGCTGCCGCGCCGATCTCGTAGCCGAAGACAAAAGCCATACGGGTGGTACGGCGAACGTTCTGAGGCCCAGAAAGCGGCGGGCAGTGCTGTGCCCGGCGACGGGAGGAATGTGTGGGGGTGCTCCTAGGACAACAACCGCGAGCCGGCGCCGCTCACACACGACGGCGAATAACTCCTGTCAGGCCAAGCGCCAACAACGCGAGCAGACCGACGCCGCCTCCTCCGACGTTACAGCCGCTGTCGTCGTCTGTGTCGCCCTTGACCGCGCCGCTATCCTTCTGGCCGCTATCCTTCTGGCCGCTATCCTTCGCGCCGCTATCCTTCGCGCCGCTATCCTTCGCGCCGCTATCCTTCGCCGGCGTCCCCGCGTCTTGTTTGGCGCTGCAAGCGCTCATGCAGTCGAGGCCCTGCATCTCGAGCGGCTCCGGCTCGTCCCAAGGGCTGAGGTCGGTCGCCGGCACGCCAGCGTCGAGCTTGTTTGGCGTCGGATAGTTGGGAACGACGGTTACTTTGCCTTTGAGCGTTGTCTTGCCGCCAGTGAGGGACACGATGTACTGATGCTCTCCAAGCCCGGGGGTACAGTCGCAGATCTGATAGGCCTTGACGGACTCGACGCCGCTTCCGGTGTTGAGCGAGATGTGGTTTTCTACCCAGCTCACTGACAACTCCTGACCATCTCGCTCGACCTTGACCGGGGCCTTCGTCGACGAGAGATCACCGAAGAAGACGCTGAGTTGCACGTGTTGCGTGTCGTAGGTTTGACGGATACGCACGCCCTCGGTCACGATGGGGTTGGCCAGGGCGCTCGTGCTCCAGATCATCATCGCGCCGATTGCGGGGATTAGGACTCTCATCGCAGCGTTCCCTCCTAGCAGTCTGTTGATCAAGCAGGCTCTATCGCCGTCTTTCGTCAGTGTTCGAACACATGGCCCATATAGGCAGGCAACGAGCATGCCAGCACCTAGGTTGCGATCTCGGGACGTTAGACATGAGCGACTGTGCCACCCCAAGAGATCGTGGCACAACCCTGCCAAACGAGTCAGGGCATCGCCTGAAACCCTAAAACAGTGGTGCTACGGCGAGTTTGAGCGACAAAGCTCGGTTCGAAGGGCCGGTCGCGACGGGCGAGCTCAATCAACAGGCTGCTAGAGCGCTGATCAGCTTACCGGACCGAGCTGCGCGAAGGATGCGGAATCACAGCGTAGGAGCGAGAAGGGCGCCTGCTGGTAGCAAGCAACTGACGAGCAACAACCGCTGTGATTTCGCAGACCAGCGCGGCGATGGGAGGTAAGTTGGTCAGCGCTCTAGAAGCGCTAGATCAAAACGTCGTCGTCGACGGCGAGGACCTCACGCTCTTTGAGCTGACGATTGGATTGCTCACGCTCCTGGGCCAGGTGGAAGACGTGGGCCAGCACCTCGGGGAAGCTACCGACGTGCTCGTTGAAGGCGTCGCGGGGCAAGCAGAGCACGACGGTCTTGGTCAGCGCGGTGATCGTCGCAGTGGCGGGACGGCTCTTGATCAAGGAGATCTCGCCGAAGACCTGGCCTGGGCCCAGGTGGGCCAGGGTTAGCTCGTCGCCATCCTCTCTCTTGCTCACCCGCACCTCGCCGGAGAGCACGACGTAGAGCCCGCCCTCTGGGTCTTCGCCCTCCTGGAGCACGATCTCGCCGGGAGGAAAGACCTGGGAGGTGAAGAGGTCGACCAGCGCCTCCCGGCGTGGCGGGTCGAGAGGCTTGAAGAGCTCTGAGGTAGCCAGCAGGTTGCGCAGCAGCCGGTCGCGGGTGTAGTCGGCCAACACCGTCGCGACTCCGGGGCTCGAGCCCGCGAGCTCACCGAGGGCCTCCCGCGAGAGCTCGAGTACGGTCAGCGGCCCATGGGCGACGACGCTGGCGGCGCGGGGCGAGCTGGTCAAGAGCGCCATCTCACCAAAGAAAGCCCCCGAGCGTAGGTAGGCCAGGTGCACGCCGTCCTTCGCGACCTCGGCGACGCCCCGCACCACGATGTAGAACGAGGTCCCGGCGCTGCCCTGCTCTATCACCGTCTTGCCGGGGCTCGAGGTCTGCACCGAGAGCAGCGACAGGAGCGCCCCGAGATCGCGCGGATCGAGGTCCGAGAGCAGCGGGGAGTGAGGCAGGGTGGCGCTCCCACCACGGCTCTGCTCCCAACGCTCGAGGGCCTTGTCGCAAGCGTCGCCTCCCATCACCTTCAGCACCCGCGGATCTGCTGTGGAGAGGTTCGATGGCAGCTCGTCGAAGGTCCGCACTGGGCGGATCGGAGGGGGGGCCTTGCGGGCGTGGTCGACTCGCTTGGAGCCCGCACCGTAGAGCGCCGCGACGTCATCCATCAGCGCGCGAGCGGCCTTGGCGTCGAGGGCCTGCAGATCCTTGAGCGCCACGAGCGCCAGCAGCAGCTGCCCCTGCTCGGCCAGCGCGAGGGGCACCTGTGAGAGCGAGCGCTTGGCGGCGTCGCGCTCGCGAAGTCGCGCCAGGCAGCTCGCCGCGCGATACCAGGCGTAGACATCGCCGCTGTTGCCCTCGAGTAGGGCGATATAGCCACGTAACGCGGTCTCCAGCTGCGCTTCGCTGAAGGCCAGATCGGCGCGTTCGGTCAGTCCGTTGGGAGAGTAGTCACAGCTCGAGTCGCTCATGGATACCTCATGCCAGGCTGTCGTCATCGCTGGTCGGGGACGAGACGGCGGGGACGAGACGGCGCACAGCGGGGACCATACCCTACTCTGAGCTGGGATCAGAACGAGAAGCCCACACCTTGTCGGAGGCCGCTGCCTTGTGACGAGGTGTTGGAGTCGCCGCTGGCGGCGATCGCGATCACGAAGCCGCCGATCAGCGCGCCAACGCCGATCGCGACCCAAAACCACCACTGCTTGTAGACCGGCCCCTCGTCCTGAGGGCGCGGAGGCTTCGCAGGACGGCGCGGCCGCGGCGGTCGCTTGCCCTCCTTGGGGTAAAACGAAGCGAATCGCTCCCTGCGAGCCGGCTTGCCCTTGGCCGCGTCTTTTGAAGAAGTGGGCTTCGGCCCCGCGCCAACCAGAGGCGCAGGTTTCGGCCCGCTCGCAGCTGAGCCCAGTGGTCTCACCGCCGCTCCGGTGCCGACGCTCTTGCCGTCGTGGATGTCCTCAGCCAGGGACCTTCTGCGGGCCTTGGCAGACAGCGCCTTGGAGCCCAAGGAGACCGGCGACGTGGGGCCGAGCTTGGGCACCACGGTCACAGCGGCGCCCCCGTGGTCGTGTCCACCGTGGTCACTGCCCCGGTGTTCGTAACTGTGACCATCGCCACCCCCCTCGAGGTCCTCGTAGGGATCTCGCGCGCGCTTGGCCTTCCTTGCCGCCGCCTTCGCCGCCCGTCGAAGCGCCGCGATGCGAGCTGCGACCCCAGCCTTCTTCGCCGCCTTTGGCCGCGCCTTGGCAAAGCGCCGGTAGGCCGCGATGGCCTTCTCGTGACGCTTCAGCCGCTCGTGGCAGCGGGCAATGTTGAAGTCGAGGAGGGGGGACGGCCGCAGCTTGCCAGCGCCCCGGAAGGCCTTGATCGCCGCCTCGTAGCGCTTGGCCGCGTAGTGGGCCTTCCCCTCCTTGAAGAGCGCTCGCGCGTGGGCTGTGTCATCGGCCCGCGCCGAGCCGAGCCCCGCGCCGAGCACGAGTGCGAGCCCGAGCGAGGCTGCGGTCAGCAGCCTAGGAGCGCCCCTACAAACCCGGGACCGAGCCGGGCGCTGAGCTGCCGCGCCGGTGTCGCAGCCGAAGACATGAGCCATACGGGCGGTACGGCGAGCGTTCTGAGGCCTAGAAAGCGGCCGGCAGCGCTGTGCCCGGCGACGAGAGGAATGTGCAGGGGTGCTCCGAAGGGCTATACAAAGATCGACGCTCATAGCTTAGTCATGCCCCATGATCGTCATCGGCGCCGTGATCGTGATCATGGTCACGCCCCGGGCTCGTCTTGTGGCGCTTGCGCCGCTCGCCCTTCTTTCGCTTGCGGCGACCAGGCGACACGTTGGAGGTCTTACTCTTTCGCTTCGTCTTGTGCGATGTCTGAGGCTGGGTCGCTTTGGTCTTCGCCTTCGCCTTGGCCTTGGCCTTCGCCTTGGCCTTCACCTTCGCCTTCACCTTCGCCTTCGCTGCTGCGAGCTCCTCGGCCATCTGCAGCTCGAGGACGACGTCCGCCGTGGGTGTCAGACGCACCTTCTTCGGCTGATAACCTGGATATCTGAGCTCCACCGCCAACGAACGCCCGGCCTCGATGAAGAGCGCCTTGGGGGTCACCCCGACGTGTTGACCATCGCGCAGGATCGCCGCTCCAACGGGCGTCGACCTGAGGCTGATCTTGATCCGCTTGGGCGCGCTCGGCCGCGCCGCTACGGAGGCTGGCCCAGAGGTCGGCGCTCGAGCGTAGAGGTAGAACCCGATGCCCACCGCCGCGAGCAGCACGACCGCGAGGGCGAGCCAGAGCCGACTTGAGCGTCGCCGCTGAGCGACCGGAGCGGGTGTCGCCACCAGCTCGCCCGCCGTCGCGGTGGGGCTGCTCGGTTGGCGTGGCCGCGTCGCGTTTGATGCCGTGGAGAGCTCATGCAGCGGCTCGCCGCCGAGGGCTGTGTGCTCAGCCCGCAGCGCGGCCTCCATCGCCGCCGCGTCCGGATAGCGCTCGTCGGCGGATTTGGCCATGGCCCGCAGCACGATCGCCTCAAGAGAAGCGGGGATCTGGCGCTCGGGGGCGCGCTCCCGGGGCGGTCGCACGGGCTCGGTGACGTGCTGGGTCAGCACGCCCATGAACGTCTCGGCCACGAAGGGCACGGCGCCGGTGAGCATCTCATAGAGCAGCACGCCGAGGCTGTAGATATCGCTGCGGTGATCGACCGCCTTGCCCAAGGCCTGCTCCGGCGACATATAGTTGGGCGTGCCAAAGACCGTGCCGGTCTGGGTCAGGTTGGTCTGCACCAGCGAGCCCGAGACCTTGGCGATGCCGAAGTCGAGGATCTTCACGCCTCCCCCCGGCGAGAGGAAGATGTTGTCGGCCTTCATGTCACGGTGGACGATCCCCTGGGCGTGAGCCGCCGATAGCCCTGCGGCGACCTCGATCGCCACCTCCACCGCGGCGGCGAGGCTCAGCGCCGCGCTGGCGATCGCGCTCGACAGCGGTACGCCCTCGAGCAGCTCCATCGAGAGATAGACGTGGCCATCGTCGGTGCGACCGCAGTCTTCGATGTGGACGATGTTCGGGTGGCCTATCTTGGCCGCGGCCATCGCCTCGCGCTCAAAGCGGGCCACCACGTCGGGTAAGTCGGAGACCTCTGGGCGCAGCAGCTTCAGCGCCACCTCGCGATCGAGGAAGCGATGACGTGCCCGGTAGACCGCCCCCATGCCCCCCTGCCCTAGCCGCTCGAGCACCTCGAAGCGCCCCGCGACCATCGCGCCGACGACCGGGTCGTTCGTGTTGGGCGATGCGGCTTCGGAGGGCCGCGACGGCCCCGTTGCGTCGGCGTGAAGCTCCGCCTGTGCTCCAAGGTCGACTAAACGGGCGCCATCACGACTGCAGAACTGGCCGCGTTCGTAGCCCTCGCCACAGGTTGGGCAGATACGCTTGTGCTCGGAGACACTCATCATCGACACCAACAGTATAGCGCCGCGGCGATGATGACACCTCAAGACGACACCTCACGACGACACCTCACGACGACACTTCGATGTGACAATGACACGGCGCGCCTTTTCAAGGGCGGCCGGGATGGCCACAATGGTCCCATGTCGCAACACCCAACACGCCTCGGCGCCCTCACCCTCCTCCTTCTGACAGCGCAGGTTGGCTGTGAGTCCACGTTGTCGTTCTCCGGCGTCGATGGCAGATCCCAGCGTGACGCCGCCCTCGACCAGCCTCGCCTTGGCGATGAACCAACGGCCGATGGCCCGAACGTCAGGACAGATGGCCCCCAAGACGGGCCCAAGCCAGACGGGCCCAAGCCAGACACAGGTGCGCCGCCGACGCCGGATGAAGGCACGCTCCCGCCCCCCGATCAGGGCATACCGCCGACACCAGACCAGGGCAAGCCCACCGCCGGCCACTACTTCCCCGCTGGCAGCATCTGGACCAAGGACGTCAGCTCGGCGCCGCTGCAGAGCAACTCGAGCGCCATCATCAACTGGCTGGCCAACGCCGGCGGCTGGGGTACGGGGCAGATGCGCATCGACTTCTCCATCGAGGTGCTGCGCGCCAAGGCAGGGACGCCGTTTCGAGCCTTCACCCCGACGGGCGATCACTACTCGCCCGACTGCGACACCGACAAGGTGCCGATCGTCGCTGGCGGCGCGATCGAGGGCGAGAGCGGCTACGAGTGCGTCTCCGACGGTGACTGTCACCTGATCGTGGTCCACGAACCGACCCACAAGCTCTACGAGATGTGGCGCGCCAACATCAGCGGCGGGACCTTCTACGGCGGCTGTCTCGCCGTCTGGGACCTGACCAAGGTCTACCCGCTCGACGGCCGCGGCGAGGGTTGCACCAGCGCCGACGCGGCAGGCTACCCGATCGCCCCGCTCCTCTTCACCGCTGACGAGGTCAAGGCGGGGACGATCAACCACGCGATCCGCTTCATCCTGCCCAACAGCCGGATCCGCAACATGGCCTATGTGCATCCGGCGACACACTCGACCAGCGCGGCGAGCGGCGGAGCCAACTCCCTGCCCTATGGCGCGCGGCTGCGGCTCAAGGCCAGCTTCGATATCAGCAAGCTCTCCGCCGGCGCCCAGGTCGTGGCCAAGGCGATGAAAACGTACGGCATGTTCCTCGCCGACGGCGGCAGCATCGCGCTCACAGCCCAAAGCGATCGCTTCACGACCGCCAAATGGAGCGGCCTGCTCGGCAGCCACGACCTCTCGTCTCTGAAGATCACCGACTTCGAGGTGGTCAAATACGAGTCGTCGATCGTCAACTACAGCTTCAACTGCGTCAGAAACTGAGAGACCCATGGAGCTGCGACGGGCTGAGCTAGCTGGCGCCTGGTACCCCAACCAAAAGAGCGAGTGCCAACGCATCTTCGAGGGCTTCGAGGCCGACGCCGTCGACGCCCGGGCAGGCGCCCCTCTCTCTCCCAACCGGCAGGGCCCCTTGAGAGCGGGGATCGTGCCCCACGCTGGCTGGGTCTTCTCCGGCTCCATCGCTTATGACGTGCTGCGGGAGCTCGCCGAGCTCGCCGCCCCGCCGGAGACGGTGGCGCTCTTCGCCGGCCACCTCCACCCGCGCTCGCCCGCGACGCTGCTCGAGCGCGGCGCCTGCGAGACGCCCCTCGGGCCGCTGCCCGTCGACGAGCCCCTCGCCGCGGCCCTCGCCGCCCGCTTCCCCGCGCTTCACCTCGAGAGCCCCCAACGCCACAGTCAGGATAACTCCGCCGAGGTCGTCTTCCCGCTGATCAAGCACTTCTTCCCCGACGCGCACCTCCTGGTGCTCGGCGCGCCCCCGAACACCCTCAGCCTGCGGCTGGCCGACGCGCTCCTCGCCGCCGCCGCCGAGCTGTCACGGACGATGGTCTTCGTCGGCTCAACCGACCTCACGCACTACGGGCCGAACTATCGCTTCACGCCCAAGGGCATCGGGCCGGAGGCTGAGGCGTGGGTCCGTGAGACGAATGATCGCGCGTTTTTGCAGCGCGCGCTTGCCGCCGAGACGACCACGCTCCTCGACGAGGCGCTGGCCAGCCATAATGCCTGCTGCCCCGGCGCGGCGGCGGCAGCGATCCACTGCGCCCGTGCCGCAGGCGCCAACGCGGGCCGCGAGCTGCGCTACAGCACCAGCGCCGACCGTCGCCCCGCTTCGAGCTTCGTCGGCTACGGCGGCGTGGTGCTATAGCCTCCGCGGAGTTCAAGAGGGTGCCGGCCTCCGAAGCGACGACAATGGTTGCGCAAGGCTCATGGTTTCTCTAGCCTTCGACCTATGAAGGCGCTGTTTCTGACCAACGAGTACCCACCGAACGTCTACGGTGGCGCGGGCGTCCACGTCGAGTACCTCTCTCGCGAGCTGGCGTCGCTGATCGACCTCGAGGTGCGCTGCTTCGGCGATCAGCAGCTCGACCGTGGTCGGCTGCGCGTTCGAGGCTACGAGATACCAGCCGGGCTCATCGACGAGGCGCCCGACAAGCTGCGCTCGCCGCTGGGCACGCTGGCGCGCAACGTGGCGTTTTCGGCCAGCGACGCGCAGGCCGAAATCGTACATTGCCACACCTGGTACTCGCATTTTGGCGGCGTGCTGGGCAAGCTGCTCTACGGTCAGAAGCTGGTGCTCACGACCCACTCCCTCGAACCGCTGCGCCCTTGGAAGCGCGAACAGCTCGGGCGCGGCTACGATCTCTCGAGCTGGATCGAGCGCACGGCGCTCACCATGGCCGACGCGATCGTGGCGGTCTCGGAGGAGACCAAGCGCGACGTGCTCGAGCACTTCGACGTCCCCGCCGAGCGGGTGCAGGTGATCCCCAACGGTATCGACCTGCACGAATACCAGCGCAACGACGACACCAGCTACCTCGAGCGCTACGGGGTGCCAAGAGATCTCGACTATGTGCTCTTCGTCGGGCGGATCACTCGCCAGAAGGGCATCATCCACCTGCTCCACGCGGCTGAGCAGCTCGACCCCGAGGTTGGCATCGTGCTCTGCGCCGGCGCGCCCGACACCAAGGAGATCGCTGACGAGATGCAAGCCCTGATCGACGGGCTACGCGCGCGCCGGGCCAACGTGCATTGGATCGCCGAGATGGTGCCCAAGCAGGCTGCGATTCAGCTCTACAGCCACGCCAAGGTCTTCTGCTGTCCATCGATCTATGAGCCCTTCGGCATCATTAACCTCGAGGCGATGGCCTGCGAGACACCGATCGTCGCCAGCGCCGTGGGCGGGATCAAAGAGATCATCATCCCCGAAAAGACGGGTATTCTGGTGCCCTTCGAGCAGCAGCGCGAGGCGCCCTTCGAGCCCGTCGATGCCGCCACCTTCGCGAGCGACCTCGCCGCGGGGATCAACCGCCTGATGCGTGACGACGAGCTGCGGGCCAAGATGGCCAAGGCTGGCCGCGCTCGCGCCGAGGAGCGCTACGGCTGGGGCTCCATCGCCAAGCGCACGGTCGAGCTCTACAAGAGCCTGCTCTAGCAGCCGCTCTCAGCCCCCTGCCAAAGCCGACGGAGGTCAACGATGCCGCTCCCGGAGATCAACACCATCGTCATCGAGCGCGTGTTCCCCGAGCTCGACGGAGGCCGCTACCCGGTCAAGCGCGTCGTCGGCGACCGCTTCGTGGTCGAGGCGGACATCTTCAGCCACGGTCACGAGATCGTGCTCGCGAGGCTGCTCTACCGCCAGCGCGGTGAGGATGCCTGGCAAGAGACCCCAATGACGCTGGTCGAAAACGATCGCTGGCGCGGCGCCTTCGACCTGATCGAGAACACGACCTACGAGTACACCGTGACGGCCTGGCGCGACGCCTTCCTCAGCTGGCGCGCCGATCTGAAGAAACGTATCGAGGCTGGGCAGGACGTAGGCAGCGAGCTCCTCGAAGGGCGAGCCCTGCTCGACCAGACCGTCGAGCGGGTGAAAGACCCGATCGAGCAGGCGAGGATCCTCGACGTGATCGAGCTGCTCGATGAGCGCGTGGAGCAACGCACGCCGGAGGTTCGAGCCCTCGCGCTGGTGAAGCAGCTGCAGAGGGGCAAGGGCAACAAGGTCACAAAAGAGCTCAAGGAGCTGCGTCGCCTGCTCGAACGGGCCGTGGCGCGAGGCCCGGCCACCAGCAGCGGCGACGATCAAGGCATCCTCGCCACCCTGTCGACCCACGAGCTCTCGGACGCCCTCGAGCGTCACGCCGACCGCAGCGACGCGGGCTACTACGGGCGAGTGCTCGAGGTCTTCGTCGACCGCCGGGGGGCACAGTTCGCGAGCTGGTACGAGATGTGGGCTCGCTCCCAGGGCACGGTGGAAGGCCAGGCGGCGAGCTTCGACGACATGATCGCCCGCCTCGATGAGATCGCCGAGATGGGCTTCGACGTGCTCTACTTGCCGCCGATCCATCCGATCGGCGTGACCCACCGCAAGGGGCCCAATAACTCCCTCGACTGCCCTCCCGGCAGCCCTGGCTGCCCCTACGCGATCGGCAACGAGCATGGCGGCCACACGGCGATCGATCCCGAGCTCGGCACGATTGATGACTTCGATCGCTTTGTCGCCGCCTGCGAGGAGCGCGGCCTCGAGGTCGCCCTCGACTATGCCCTACAGGCCTCTCCCGACCACCCCTGGGTCGAGGCGCACCCCGAGTGGTTCATCCACCGCCCCGACGGCTCGATCAAATACGCAGAAAACCCGCCAAAGAAATACCAGGACGTCTACCCGCTGAACTTCAACACCGACGACCGGGAAGGCCTCTGGACCGCCTGTCTAGAGGTGCTCCAGTTCTGGATCGGTCATGGCGTGAAGACCTTTCGCGTCGACAACCCGCACACCAAGCCGGTGCAGTTCTGGGAGTGGCTGATCGCCGAGGTGCAGCGAGAGCACCCAGAGGTCGTCTTCCTCGCAGAGGCCTTCACGCGACCGAAGATGATGCGGGCGCTGGCCAAGAGCGGCTTCACCCAGAGCTACACCTACTTCACCTGGCGCAACTTCAAAAGCGAGCTGATCGAGTACTTCGAAGAGCTCACCGGCAGCGAGGTGGCCGACTACATGCGCGCCAACCTCTTTGTCAACACGCCAGACATCCTGCCCAAGATGCTGCAGAACGCGCCGCGGGCGGCGTTCATGATGCGCGCGACGCTAGCCGCCACGCTCTCGTCGGTCTGGGGTATGTACAACGGCTTCGAGCTCTGCGAGGGCAAGCCCGTGCCGGGCAAAGAGGAGTACATCGACTCGGAGAAGTACGACTACAAGGTCTGGGATTGGGATCGGCCAGGGAACATCAAGCCCTACATCGCCAAGCTCAACGCCGCGCGCCACGCTCAGCCAGCGCTGCAGCGGTACCGTGACGTGGTGTTCTGCGAGACCGAAAACGACCAGGTGCTGGCCTACTACAAAGCCACCGACGACCGACGCAACATCGTCGTCACCGTGGTCAACCTCGACCCCTACCGGGCTCAAGAGACCATGCTCACCCTCCCCCTCGAGCAGCTGAACCTCGGTCCGCAAGACACCTACCAGATGCACGACCTCGTCAGCGACGAGCGCTTCATCTGGAGCGGCGCGACGAACTACGTGAAGCTCGACCCGGAGGACCGCGTCGCTCACGTCTTCCGCCTGCTCCGCTGGTCCCACCGCGAGAGCGACTTCGACTACTTTATCTAGCCGAAGATCTCCACCAGGGGACGACTTTCGACGACTTGTTCTAGCCGAAGATCTCCACCAGGGGGGCGACTTCCGCTAGTCTTCGGGGATCTCGATGCGCAGCCGGGAGCGGCGCAGCGACTCCACCGGGTCGATGTCGGTGTTGCTCTCCGGTGGGCCGGGCTGCGCCGTGATCTCGAACACGCGCACCGTCCTGTCGGGCTGCCTGGGTTCGGTGCCACCCTGGATCGGACCGTGGCCGGTGACGCCCCGCATCATCTCGACCAGATGCTGATAGGCGTCCCAGTAGGCGTATTGCGCCTCGGGCGTCTTCGCGGCGTCGGCCTGCTCCTCGAGCCACAGCACGTGGTTGAGGAGATAGGGGGTGGGGATCTGGTGTGCCAGCAATAGCGGCTTGGGTCCGCCTCGAGAAGAGGTCACGATGTCCTCGCGGTCTTGCGGCAAGCGTAGCGCATGGCCGGCGGGCGCTCAACGGCCACCGCAGTGCACCGAGCTTTCCAACGCCTGCGAGGGGAGCACGTTGCAGAGACCTGAAAGAGACCTGAAAACGTACGCTCGTCGCCAGCTCGTCACCGCCTCCGATCATCGACGGATCATCGACGGATCATCGTCGGTTCATCGACGGATCGTCGTCGGTTCGTCGTCGGTTCGTCGTCGGTTAGATATACCCCTTGCACGTCTCCGACGCGACAGCTCAGATCGGCTTCATGGACCAACGCGAGCAGAAGCCGAGCCCGACCCCCGACGAGGGGCAGCCTGCCCTCTTTGGGCCAACCCTCGACGATCACGGCGTGACCTTTCGGGTCTGGTCGCCGGGCGCCCGAGAGCTTCAGCTCGTGCTGCACCCTGAGACTCCCCACGAAGAGCGCCACCCCTTCGAGCGCGGCGACGAGGGCTACTGGCGCTGCCGCGTCGACGGGCTCGCCGGCGGCGCGCGGTATCGACTCCAGCGCGACGGGCGCTGGCCCCAACCCGACCCAGCCTCGCCCTTTCAGCCCGACGGCGTGTTCGGCCCCAGCGAGGTGATCGACCACCGCTACGATTGGCAGGCCGTCGACTGGCGCGGCGTGCGGGCCTCCGAGCTGGTGCTCTATGAGCTCCACGTCGCCACCTTCGACCGCGAGGGCCAGGGCGGCTACGACGACGTGCGGCGGCGGCTCTCAGAGCTTGCCGAGCTCGGCATCACCGGGCTGAAGCTGATGCCGCTGGCGACCTCCGCCGGCGCGCATAATTGGGGCTACGATGGCGTCTTCCACCTCGCTCCCTTCGCCGCCTACGGTCGCCCGGCCACGCTGCAGCGGCTGATCGACGAGGCCCACCAGCTTGGCATCTGCGTGCTCGTCGACGTGGTGACCAATCACTTCGGGCCCGAGGGCAACCCGATGTGGCAGATGGGGCGAGGCTTCTTCCACCGCGAAGCCAACACGGCCTGGGGCCCGGGGCCGCGCTTCGACCGAGAGGTTGTGCTCGCCTACTTCGAGCAGATGGCCTGGCACTTCGCGCGGCACTATCGGGTCGACGGTCTGCGCGTCGACGCCGTCCACGCGATCCCCAGCGCTGAGCGACGCCCGCACCTCGAGCGCATGGCCCGCGGGCTGGCCCGCGGCGCTGGCGACGGACACCACGGTCACCTGATGCTCGAGTCCGTCGACAACGAGGCCTCGATCCTCCGCGCGGAGAGCCCAGGGGTCACGGTCTCGCAGCTGAACTTCGACTACCAGCGGGCGACCCATCGGCTGCTCACCGGCGAGCGGCACATGGAGTACGGCGAGGTCGACGACGAGGGCGACGCCCTCTGCCATTGCCTCGAGCGCGGCTTCGCGCTAGCCGGGGAGTTCTCTCCGCAGCGCGGCCGCGTCGTCGGCGAGCCGGTCGACAAGCTCCCCTGGGGTACGCTGGTCGACTACCTCGTCAACCATGATAGCTGCGGCAACCGCTACCTCGGCCAGCGGCTGCAGGAGCTGACCTCGCCGCGGGTCTTCCGCGCGGCGACGGCGCTGCTGCTCTTGCACCCCGCCGTGCCCTACCTCTTCATGGGGCAGGAGTGGGCGACGCGGCAGCGCTTCCACTTCTTCACCGACTTCCCCGAGAGCCTCGGGCGTCGCGTGACCAAGGGCCGGCTGCAGACCTTCCACGAGGTCGACCTCCAGCGCTGCGAAGAGCGAGCCCCCGGCCCTCAGGAGCGGGAGGCGCTCGAGCGGTCGCGGCTCGACTGGGGCGAGCGGCGGCGCGACGGACACCGGGAACACCTGGCGCTGACACGTCGGCTGCTCGAGCTGCGGCGCGAGCTCCGACCGCAGCTAGCCAGCAGCACCGCGGGCACACGCAGCTGGCGCGAGGGCAGAACCTTCTTCGTCGAGCTCGACCGCGTCGACGGGCGCGGGAGCTTCTTGCTGACGGCCAACTTGGGCGAGCTGGAGGCGGCGCTACCCGAGCGCGTCGTCGAGGAGGCGCGCTTCGTCAGCGAAGTGGGGGGTGTCCGAAAGAGGAGACTCGCCCCGGCGACGACGGCGCTCTTCGCGCTAGCGAGCGCCGTATAGCCAAGAGGCTCGAGATCACGCTCAGAGGATGATCACCCAAACGATGACCAGCAGACCGACGATGATGCCGGCGATGCCGATGACGCCCTGGAGCGGGGCCAGCTTCTTGCGGATCGCCCTGCCCTTCTCCATCGCCGTCTCGTTTTTCGAGAGCGCGTACTTGGTGATCAAGCCGAAACCGAGGATGAAGCCGAGCAAGATCTCGATCGGGACCGCGACGAGCAAAAAGACCGCAAGCAGGAACTTCACCTTGAAGAGCAAGCCGATGTACCCGAAGAGGCGAATCAGGTCGACAATACCCCATACGAAGAGACCTACGCCGAGCCAGCCCTGGTAGGGCGTGAGCTTGTCGATGTATTCTTGTGCGTTGGGCTTGCGCGCGACGATCAAGCTCGACGCCGCGAGGATTCCAGCGATAATCAGCGCGATTCCAGTACCCATGAATGACTCCTTCCCAAAGCGCACCCCTAGGAGCTTGATTCGCTACGCTCAAGTCGACCAGTGCGCGCGGACGTGTGGCGCAAAGGCTGTAGGCAGGCTGATGCTGGTGTGTTGGCCGTCTAG
>PDWJ01000872.1_pt1 | contig 56830 bp, 56 predicted proteins | sample 1430881 | NCBI WGS metagenome assembly PDWJ01 (sample SAMN01162460, study PRJNA174530) | Oral metagenome, whole genome shotgun sequencing project. | biome: Marine environment; feature: Marine mammal; material: Swab sample of the gingival sulcus; isolation source: swab sample of gingival sulcus...
TGCTTTACTCAATTCTACCCTGGCTTCTGCTAGGGTTTGAGACCTTGAGTTTGCCTCTTTTATCTTAAAATGAATGATTAAAGAGCCAAACTCAAGTAACCGGTTGCAAGAGGAATTTGTCTCTTTAACCAAAGATGAAGAAGCGCCCCTTCTCAATCGCGTGACGCAAGGACAATATCAACCGGGCATGATTCTGCAACCTTTCCTCCTAGCCTTTCTGCTAGATAACGGAGACATACGTTTCGATGAAACAGTTGAGCATCCCAATCGCCCAGTTCTCATCAACGACACAGCCACCTACTGCATGGAAACGGCGCCAGAGCCAGCTTCCTGGCAAGACGTTCTGAACCATCGCTGTCCAGGTCCAATGTTAGATTTAGCTCAAGATCTCTCTTTAGCGGATTTAAACAATGCCTTTAACCAATTCCATTTAACAAAACAGCCCCAATTTTTGCTAGACACCGAAACAAACATTTATCCCCCTTTGGCTGACAGTAACCAAGCTGCCATCGGTCAGGATAACCTCATCATTACCCCGCTGCAAATCGCTCAAGCCTGGCTGACCCTCAGCAATAACGGCCGTTTCCCCACATTGAGGCTCGTTTCCCACGTTCAAGATAAATCGGGTGAGTGGTTATCGTTTCCCCTGGATTCGCTGCCAGGCGAAACGGCCGTTTCCCCACAAACCGCCTTCGATATTTTACAATCTCTCCCCAAAAACAACGCCATCACTGAATTCAGCACCCTGGTCTTGTCCGGCCCCGAAGGCACCACAAACACCTGGTATCTAGGAGCAACGCCAACAGGTCAAGCCATCGTAATTGTCTTAGAAGATCAAGCTGATTTAGAGAAAATCGAAGAAATCGGCAGAGAGATTCTCACGGCAGCCCAACAATCCACCTAAAGAGTGACCACGACATAAAACACAAAATAACATCGCCAGTTTCCAGGGACAGTAAGGGAACAACGTCATCGTATGATTTAATTTGCATTCCTAAGAGACAGCTCAGATGACCAACTACTGTTTTCCGCGCGATGGTTTCTCCACCGGCAATCCAGCGTGATACCAGGCTGCCATGCCACCAGAAACATTAGTCACCTCATAGCCCGCATTTGCTAATTTACGCGCCGCAAACGGGCTGCGGTGACTGGATTGACAGATAGTTAAAACAGGCTGATCTACAGGCAGCTCATGAAGCCGTTTGCCAAACTCAGAGAGAGGGATAAGCACCGCCCCGGGGGCAATGCCAGAACGTGTCTCACCCGGCTGACGTACATCAACAATGATAACATTCTCATCAGAACAGAGACGTTTATATGCTTCCTGCACCGTCACCTGTGGCACTTTGGTGCGGCGAAACCAATCCAGAATACCCATTATCACTCCCTTAATGCTGTACCCATTATTACGTTTGTCACAATATTTCATGACAAAATATTGCCGTAAGAATGATGATTGACCTTTATCTTTTGGTCATCCTGTTGTACCCTCAAAGAAAGCCCATTTCATCGATCTGCTTTCATCGCTGCCCCCTATATTTTTAAAGCAGGGTTTTCAGCCTCAAATAAAGATATTGTCTCACGATTTTGAGACTTACTCAAATCAGGAGTTTGACAAATGTTTGAATTCGGTCGAGATGTTTGTGGGGATCTAGTCAATATTGAACGCCGCGAATGGTTAGTCACAAATGGAATAGGCGGATTTGCCTCAGGCACCATTGCCGGCCTTCTCACGAGAAGGTATCACGGCTTGCTCTTTGCTCCATTACAACCGCCAGTTGAGCGCATGTTATTGGTGAGCAAGTTGGATGAAACGGCCGTTTACGGGGGTCATATCTTTCCGCTGCACATCAATCGTTGGGCAGGAGGAGTCATCAAACCCCATGGGTACCAACAACTAGAACGCTTCAGAATGGAGGGCACAGTTCCTGTGTGGACCTATGCTATCGCAGATGCCCTCTTAGAAAAACGAATATGGATGGAACAAGGAGAAAACACCACCTACGTTCAATACCACCTCCTCCGAGCCACCGAACCGCTAGAACTGTCAGCAAAAGCCCTTGTCAATTATCGCAATTCAGAAACCAACACCCATGCCGACAATTGGGAAATGACAATCGAGCCAGTTCATCATGGGCTCAAAGTGACCGCATATCAAGGGGCAGTTTCCTACTATCTTTTCTGCAAAAAAGGTGAGATAACACCACAGCATTATTGGAACCGCAGAATGTTCCTCATGCGCGAAGCAAACCGGGGGCTCGATGCCATTGAAGATCATTTGCATGCCGGCGACTTCAAGACAACTCTAAATGCACATGAAAAAGTAACATTTGTGTTCAGCACTAAAACCAATCCCACCTTAGATGGAGACACAGCCTTAAATCAGCGGAAAGCATATGAAGCATCGCTCATCGAACGAACCCCAGAGTCATGCATGGGTCCCATTTATGCGCCAGTCGTCCGTCAGCTCATCCTGGCAGCAGACCAATTTGTAGTAAAACGGCCGTTACTCTCCAAACCCTTCGGCCGCTCCATCCTCGCCGGATACCATTGGTTCAACGATTGGAGCCGAGACAGCATGATCAGCTTACCCGGGCTGCTGCTCGCCACCGGACGGAGCGAAGTAGCCAGAGATATTCTGCGCACCTATGCCTACTTCATAGACAAAGGCATGCTGCCAAACCGTTTCCCAGATGGCTCCGCGCAAGCAGAATATCACGCCGTCGATGCCACCCTCTGGTACTTTGAAGCATTACGCGCTTATGTGGCCGCAACCAACGACCATACCATCGTCCAAGAGCTGTCCCCTGTTCTCCAGGATATTATCGCCTGGCATCAACGCGGCACCCGCTTCAACATCCATGTCGATGATTCAGACGGCTTGCTATATGCAGGCCAACCAGGCCACTGCCTGACCTGGATGAACGCCAAAGACAACGATTGGGTCGTCACCCCCCGCATAGGGAAACCCGTTGAAGTCAATGCACTGTGGTACAACGCCCTCAATATTATGGCTCAATTCGCCCGCGAGCTTGGATACCAAAAGCCTGGCTATGCTCAGCTTGCCCAAAAAACAAAAGAAGGATTTAAACGATATTGGAATGAGGAAAAAAAATATCTATACGATGTCATCGACGCCCCTGGCGATGATGGTCAAACCCATCATGATGACAGCCTTCGTCCCAATCAACTACTCGCCGCCTCACTGCCATACAGCCCCTTAAATGCCAACCAACAAAAAAGCATCGTTGACATTTGCAGCCGCCATTTGCTCACATCTCACGGGCTGCGCTCCTTAGCTCCAGAAGACCCCAATTACATGGGAGCCTACGGCGGTAACACCTGGCAAAGAGCAGGAGCCTACCATCAAGGAACCGTTTGGAGTTGGTTAATAGGTCCCTTTATCACTGCCCATCTTCGCGTTTACAAAAACCCCGAACAAGCTCGTTCCTTCTTAATTCCCCTGCTCCATCACATGTCTGATTATGGAGTTGGCAACGTCAGCGACATTTTTGACGGGGATCCCCCATTTACACCCAGAGGTGCCATTGCCAAAGCCTGGAGTGTGGGCGAACTACTGAGAGCTTGCCAGGAAACAGCACAAGAGACATACACACGGGAAATTGAGGCAGATTCTTAACAAAACTGCTCTGGTTAGGTATAATCCAGGTCATCATTGTACGTGTGCATCCATAAATAAGTTAATGTCGCCAGATTGCTAAATTCTGTACCTTATTTTTCTTTGGAGATGTAACATGACATCCTACCTTCAAAACCTTGAATCACGATTCTTACGGTATGTGCAAATCAATACTCAAAGTGACGAAACGTCAAGCAGTGTCCCTAGCACCGCCATTCAACTAGACCTGCTGCGCCTGCTCGTCACTGAACTGGAAGAGCTGGGCACCACCGATGTCGTTTTAACCGATTACGGTTGTGTCATGGCTACAATTCCAGCCACCATTGAACACAAAGTCCCCACCGTGGCCTTTCTGGCCCATGTTGACACGGCTCCAGCCTTCAATGGCAATGGCGTCAAACCAATCATCCATCGCGGCTACAATGGGCAAGAAATCATATTACCCGACGATAAAACCCAAATCATCAATTTTGAAAACTCGCCCCAACTGGCTCAAAAAATTGGTGAAGATATTGTCACAGCCAGCGGCACCACCCTCCTCGGCGCTGACGACAAAGCAGGTATCGCCATCATCATGACCATGGCCGACTATCTGCTGCGAAACCCCCATATCCCCCATGGCAACATCCGCGTCTGCTTCACCCCAGATGAAGAAATTGGTCGCGGCGTGGTCAATCTTGAACTAGACGATCTAAGAGCAGATGTGGCCTACACCCTCGACGGCGGCACAAAAGGTGAGGTCACTTACGAAACATTCTCAGCCGATAAAGCATCAATCAAAATCACTGGTATCTCCGCCCATCCTGGCTATGCCCAAGGCCAACTGGTCAATGCCCTTTCCCTGGCTTGTAATCTCGTTAACTTGCTCCCACAAGAATCTGATACGCCCGAGACAACCTCAGGGCGGGAAGGCTTCATGCACCTATACAGTATCAGTGGCACAGCTGCTTATGCAGAGCTTCACTTCATCCTGCGTGATTTTGAACTTGAGGGGTTAGCAGCGTATGGCAATAAACTTAAAGAAGCCTGCCATGCCGTGCAACAGGGGGAACCTCGCGCCCAAATTGAATATGAAATCACGCCCCAATACCGCAATATGCGTTACTGGCTCGAAAAAGATATGAAACCAGTCGAATTAGCTTTGCAAGCAATTGATCAGGCCATTATCAAACCTATCGTGCAGCCAGTTCGCGGGGGCACGGATGGCTCCGGCCTCACAGAAAAAGGGCTGCCTACCCCCAATCTTTTCACAGGCATGCAAAATCTTCATGGTCCATTGGAATGGATCAGCTTGCAAGATATGGCCGCCGCCACTGAAGTCTGTGTCAACCTTGTGCAGCTGTGGACCAAAGAAAAATAGGTGTCTGCGTGCAATCCTTCACGTTAACGGCCGTTTCCATCAACCTCCCTATCCGCACAAGCACTCCCTATTTTAGACAGTGGTACACGATTAAGTAGCCCCTTCCACAAAAATGATTACAATCTGCCACAAATAGTGACCCACAAACGTTCGTAAGCAGAGTCTGCCATGATTGGAACCCCATTTCATAATCGAACCCAGGCAATTTGCGAAGCTCTTAACTGGCGGAACTGGGCTGGATACGCCTCAGCCGGGAAATACGAACTCAGCCACGACCGCGAGTATTACGCCATTCGCAACGCCGCTGCCCTCATTGACGTATCTCCCCTGTACAAATACCTCGTTCAAGAGCCTGACGCCGAAAAATTTGTGAATCGTCTCATCACCCGCGATGCCAGCAAATGCAAGATTGGCCAGGTGCTGTACACAACCTGGTGTGATGATCAAGGCAAAGTGATTGACGATGGCACCGTTTCCCGCCTGGATCACACCACCTTTCGTCTCACGGCAGCAGAACCCAACTTGCGTTGGTTTACAGACACAGCCTTTGGCATGGAAATTTCCATCATAGATATGTCTGAGCAGCTGGCTGCCTTGGCGCTGCAAGAGCCCCATGCTCGCAACATTTTGCTAGAACTTGTAGCTGAAACTGAGCAGCTATCCCAGTTGAAATATTTCTATCTGATGCCTGCCACCATAAACGGCCGTTCACTTTCCATTTCGCGCACAGGATACACCGGAGACCTGGGCTATGAGTTGTGGCTGCCACCTGCCGACACCGAGGCCATATGGGATGCCCTGCTAGAAGCTGGCGCAGGCTATGAAATCACGCTCACTGGCATTTTAGCGCTAGACATCGCCACCATCCTGCCCCAATATGCAGCCATCGGCACTGAAATCCTCATCCAAATGACAGCGGAACATGTGCCCCTTCAGGTCGCGGCCAAAAACCATTCTTCAACCCCAAACGGAAAAAAGCATGAGCTCAAAATACGATGCCATCATCATTGGCACCTTTTTAGAGCCGCGTTCACCGGGCACAGCCTACATTTTACGCCATCACTACATGGGCGAGATCGATGGCGTCTTCCGTGCCTGGGGCTTTGCCAAAAGTGGCACAGGAGCAGTGCCAGAAGCCATCGCCAGCTCCGCCCGCGCTCCCGGGGCAGAAATCCGCACCAACGCCCCCGTCGCTGAAGTGATTGTGAGAAACGGCCGTTCTGTGGGCGTGGCTCTCGAAATATTGAAAGATTTATAGTCATGTACATGTGATTAAATTATCAAGAGACATTCTGTTATGCTGCCTCAGACATCCATTCAAATTCTGGGGTCAAGACAACAACAAAAAGGAAAATCATTTGTATATTCGATTTTGGGGTGTGCGCGGCACCATCCCCACACCTGGGAAAGATACCATTGAAGTAGGGGGCAACACCCCTTGTGTGGAAGTGCGCACCTCTGATGATCAACTAATCATCATTGATGCCGGCACCGGCATTTTACCTTTAGGCCGCCATTTACTTCAGGAAAACCCAGGTCGAATCACCGGAAACATCCTCATCAGCCACACCCATTGGGATCATATCCAAGGATTTCCTTTCTTTGCGCCCATATGGGGGCGCACCAATCGTTTCATCTTAATGGGAAGAAAGCGCGTCGGACAAAGATTAGAAGAAATTGTTTCAGGTCAGTTCATGGAACCATATCTCCCCTTTGCCTACAAATCTCTGCCAGCAGACCTGATAGTTAAAGAAGTGAACGACAACGAAACCATCTTCATTGGTGACAAAACAGGCGTTCGCTTTGCCGCCATGAATCATCCGGGTGGCTGTTTAGGCTTCCGCATCGAAAATGAAAATTCCGTATTTGCCTACTGCAGTGACGTTGGTCATGAAGACGACGAGTTTGATCGCGGTGTTCTCCAATTGGCAGAGGGCGCTGATTTACTAGTTCACGATTCTCATTTCTCCACAATTGCTGAAAGAAATATGCGTCGAGATTGGGGACACAGCACCTGGTTAGAAGCAGCGCAAGTAGCCATTGAAGCACACGTGAAAAATTTGGCATTATTCCACTTCTCTCCTGACATGAATGATGCAGCCGTGGGAAAAATCGCCAAAAAAGCGCGAGGCATTTTTCCTAGAACATTCATCGCCAGGGAAGGCCTCAAAATAAATTTACCATTTTCAGATGAACTACCAGAGTAACACTCGACAGTTACGCATTCGAGAATTGCCACAATGGCAGAATTGATTACAATAGAGACTGAGTACTACGCCATAGATTGATGCGAGGATTTTTGGAGAGAGTTTGAATCAATTAGTGCTAATTGTTGATGATGAGCCAATGGCTAGAACACTCTTACGATTAATGCTGGTAAGGGCTGGTTTTAACGTGTCTGAAGCTGAAGATGGTTTTGATGCATTAGAGAAAATTCAAACCAACCAACCTGACATTATTCTATTAGATGTTATGATGCCGGGAATGGATGGGTTTTCAGTATGCGAAACGATTCGGCAGCAGCAAGAAACCGCTCAGCTGCCTGTGATTATGCTCAGTGCCAAAACAGATTTGAACAGCATCAATAAAGGCTTAAGAGTGGGAGCAACTAAGTACTTAACAAAACCCATATCTCCAGAAAACTTAACACGTCATGTGAAAGAGATATTAGATACCAGTGCGATGGCTTAATTCTTCAGCAATTCGAAATATAAAATGCAATGAACTAAACTGTAGGCATGAGACAAAGTTTAACAGTTGACGCATTTATTTAACGCTTGAAGTCTAAAAAATTGACAGACAAACGTACTCATCACAATATACAGTATCAAGTTAATGATGCTGCACTCGCAGCTTTTGCCATATTCTTCATGCCAAGTCCCTCATTTCTGGCCGGGCAACGCCATTAGAATGGGCGGTATGGGGCAATATGGACGCACCGCTATCTCAACGATCTGCCTTTACGCAGTGGTGAGGATGCGCTCTCCGTCAACTGGTGCGATTTGGTTATCACCCATGAAGAGACTGGAGAAATTCTCTACCGCAATGAATGGGTCACCAGTTTGAAACTTGACGACACCAACACGCCAGAGGTTGTGGCCTGCGGTCGAGCACGTTGGAAAAGCGAAAATGAGAACAACAATGTGCTTACAAATCACAGTTATCACATTAAGCACAATTTCGGTCATGGCGCAGAAAATCTATCCGCAACTTTGCTCACACTGATTGAACTTGAACCTGACTGAGTTGCATTTCGAATTGCTGTACTTTCTAATCCTATGCAAGCCTGAGTGGAAACTAATGCCAATACTTAAAGCCTCAGGCAAGATGTCCTTTTATTGAGTAGCTACCAATGGATAATAAATCGACCGCTATTAGTATTACTGATGTTAGCAAGACCTATGGACGTGGGGAAAAAAGCGTAACAGCCGTAAGAAATTTAAGTTTGGAAGTTCAGACCAATCAAGTTTATGGCTTTCTAGGCCCCAACGGAGCTGGCAAAAGCACGACCATTAGAATGATGATGGGTTTGCTTCATTTGGATCGTGGGGACATTCAAATATTTGGAAAAAGCATACGCCAGGACAAAAAGGCTTTAGAACACGTTGGCTCATTAATAGAGGGAGCCTCTTTTTACGATTTTCTTTCCGGGTATAAAAACCTGGAGGTGTTGTCGCGTGTCCGAAACTGTCATGATCATGATCAACTCCAGTTGCTGCTGGAACAAGTGAGGTTGGCTAAAGATGCTCACAGACCCGTACAAGGTTACTCTACTGGTATGAAGCAGCGCCTTGGTATGGCCGCTGCTCTTCTGGGACAGCCTGACTTGGTTATCCTGGACGAACCGACAAATGGGTTGGATCCTAATGGCATTAAAGAAATGCGACGCTTTATTCGTAATCTGGCAACTGTATACGGCAAAACAGTTTTTCTCTCCAGTCATTTATTAAGTGAAGTAGAACAAGTCTGTGACCGTGTAGCTATCATTCACAAGGGACAGGTGGTACGTGAGGGAATGGTTACAGATCTACTAGAGGAAGAGGCGCAAGTGACAATAGAAACAGATTCTGTAGAGAAAGCTATTGCTCTGTTTCAAGACAAGCAAGTAACCGCAATAAACAGATGTGATTTTACAATTAGTGCCAAACGTGAAGAAATACCAACAATTATCCGCCAATTAGTAGCAAACGATGTTGATTTGTATCAGGTAAAAACGAAACGTCAAACCTTAGAAGATTTTTTCCTTAGCGTCACAGGTGTTGGTGAAGATGATTAGCTTATTCCTTGCTGAGTGGCAAAAAATTGCAGGACACCGATGGGCTTCAGGTTTTCTAATATGGCTGTTTCCTATTGGAATTACAGTCATTGTTGCCATCTCTATTCTGACCGCTTTGTTTTCTCCAAATACAATCCAGATTCTGGGACTTTCTACAGCGAAATGGACAGATCAAATGATAAATATCTGGGGTATTACCAGCAACACCCTTGGTCGTTTATTGCTCATGGGTTTTACAGCTATCATTTTTGGCGGTGAATACCAGTGGCAAACATGGAAAAACATTATTCCGTACAGACAACGCGCATCGCTCATCTTTACCAAATTCGTAGCCTTAGGCGCGTTTGTTACTATCGCCTTTGCCACAACATCTATTATTTGGGGGATAGGCGTGAGCATAGTTGTCAGCATCTCCGGAGAAGCCAATACTCCAACCTTGACTGGTAACATGCTAACTAATTTCTTGGCAAATTATACTCTCACGGCCATTTCAGCTTTTATTTCCGTTATGATTTCTGCTGGATACGCTGCATTAGGGGCTCTATTGACGCGATCTGTCGTTGGAGCTGCATTAGTTGGCTTTATCGTGACAATAATGGAAGAAATTTCTATCGCAATTTTTCTTCTGATTCAACGTTTAACCAATATTCAACCTGTAGTTAATTTATACCGTCTAACACCAACTTTCAACCTCAGAAACGTGGGGTCGTGGATCAATAATGGCAATCCCTTTCTACTTCAAGGCCTTGATTTCCCCCCTGCAAATCTGTACTTTTCCATGGTTGTCCTTTTAGTGTGGGTATTTGGACTGATCTTATTGACAACCCTCCTATTCAAACGTCAAGATATCACGTCATAGTCATAGCTTTTTCACATGCATACAAAAGCTTGGTCACCCCTATCAATAGGGTTTTCAAAAGAATTCATCCAAGATGAGCCAGTTTAATTTTGGAATTGCTTTTAATTCTTTATGAATCTTGGCCTTTTGCCTCAATTGTGATAAAAATTATAAGAATCCCTTAAGAAACAACTCTGGAGGCTTTTGAATATGTTGATTAAACGCTTAATTCTTGCAGTTATTTCAATCATTTTTGGTATTGTCACCACATTCGTGATCATATGGGCAATTAAAACTGATTACTATACCTATGGCTTTGGCTATACTTTCTTTACAGCTTTATCTTTGGCATGTTTCATAGGGATTTGGTTAGACAAATTCATGGGAACTAACTTACTTCCCGAATAAAGTCTGGATATTGATTATTTAAAAAATATTTTAAGACCTCCGCAGTTCAACACGGGGGTCTTTTTGTTATTCCCCCACTACTTTCAAGCAAGAAAAAGGAAATAAATATGAGTGCAAAAATTATTGACGGAAAAGAAATCGCAAAGCAAGTCAAAGCAGAGGTCAAAGAAGCTGTGGCGAAAATGGAAGCGGAACATGGCTATACGCCAGGTCTAGCGACGGTTTTGGTAGGTGAAGATCCTGCATCGGCCACATATGTACGCAGTAAGCAGCGAACTTGTAAACGATTGGGCATACGCTCCATCGGGCATACGCTGCCTGCAAATGCGACCCAAGAAGAGGTTGAAGGCCTGGTGGCAAAGCTCAATACCGATCCAGCAGTAAATGGCATCCTGGTACAACTACCGCTGCCTAAACATCTTGATGAAGAAGCAGTTCTGAATGCTATTGACCTGGAAAAAGATGTGGATGGGTTCCATCCCGTTAACATTGGTCGGCTGGCAATGAAAGGACGCAATCCCTTGTTCATTCCCTGCACACCTTATGGCTGTATGGTTCTTTTGGAGCGCTCTGGTGTTGAGACGAGCGGCGCGGAAGCTGTGATTGTGGGTCGTTCAAATATTGTGGGACTGCCGATGGCTATGCTGCTGCAAAAAGCGAATGCAACTGTCACCATTTGCCACAGCCGCACCAAGGATTTGAAGGAACATCTACAACGGGCAGATATTGTGGTGGCCGCTATTGGCTGGGCCAATATGATCACGGGTGATATGCTGAAACCTGGCTGCGCCGTGATTGACGTAGGCATCAATCGTATCGATGATCCTGAAGCAAAGAAGGGATACCGACTGGTTGGCGATGTTGATTTTGAGTCTGCGAAAGAGGTCGCAGGGGCGATCACGCCAGTTCCAGGGGGTGTCGGTCCGATGACGATTGCTATGTTGATGAAAAACACGCTGCATGCTGCGGAGTTAGCACTTGCTGATTGATGATTGATGATTGACGATTAAAGGTCGAGGACGGCGTTTAGTCTTCGGCCTTTTTTTGTGCCTGGGAGAGGTCTTGGGGGGTGTTGATATTGGCAAATGAACGGCCGTTTCCCCCCAACCTTTCTATTTCTTCCCTGTCCACATAGCGTACCCGCACTTGATTGTAGAAACGGACAATTTTTAGTTTTTGAGCCTGAATGTTTTCCGCCATTGCAGACAGGCAGGTCTTGCTGTAAACCGCATGGAGTGGTTCCGGGAATTTGCCCCAACGAGGCACAATGACATCTGCCCTGTGTCGCAGGGAGATGAGATGCTGGAGCAACGGCCGTTCTAGCCAGGGCATATCACAAGCCACCATCAAAGTGTGGGGAAAGTGCGCATGGAACAGGGCGGCATGCATCCCCCCCAACGGCCCATTTCCAGGATAAATATCACTCACCGTAGGCACATCTAAATAGGCGTAGGGTGCCGGATGATTAGTGACGATAAACGTCTCCTGTCCCAAATCAGCTACATGAGCCAGCACCACTTCGATCATAGGGCGCCCGTGGAACGGCACAAAAGATTTATCCGTCCCCATGCGGCTTGATTGCCCCCCAGCTTGAATGGCGATGCTTAAGTTTGGTTTCATACGCTTGAGGATGATGACGAAGAACCAACGCCCAATGACCAACTTGTCGCCAAGTTCAAGGCAAGTTTTTCGTCATTCGTCTTTCGTCAAAAAAAAACTACATAAATCGATAAAAAACCTGATTACTCAAAAAATACGCTTTCTCTGTCAAGCATAAACGGCCGTTTTCTTCCCGCAGCATCTCCCAGCCAATTAACTGGCTCATGGTGCCCGCAAAGACATCATCCAATGCCTGGCCAAAGCGGGTCTCGAAAGCGGCTAAATCCAGCCCTTCTTGCAAGAGGCGCAGTTGGGTTATGACAGCATCCGACATCGCTTCTTGGCGCGTAATAGCATGGTGATCAGCAACGGCCGTTGTCAGTGGATAGGGGAGCAAATCAGCTGCTTCTAAGCGGCGTAAGTAAACTCGGGGCTGTTTCACATTGGCGTAACGAATGCCGCCAGCGTGGCCATGCGCCCCCGCCCCCAAGCCCACATATTCACCATCCCGCCAATATGTCAGGTTATGGCGACATGCTTTTCCCGGTTTTGCCCAGTTAGAAATTTCATAATGTTCATACCCATGCTGGCCTAAACAATCACGAGCCCACTGGTATTGATCAGCAGCAAGGTCGGGATGAGGCAGTTGCATACGCCCTTGATCCAACCAACGCTGCATCGGCGTTCCAGGTTCAATCGTGAGGCAGTAAAGGCTGAGATGGGGTGGCTCGAACGCCAACACCGCCTCGATGCTTTGTTGCCAAGATGCCAACGTTTGTCCGGGCAAACCGTAAATCAAATCTAAATTGAAATTAGACACGCCCACCTGTCGCGCAATGTCTACAGCCTCTACCACAGCCGCAAAACCATGTTCTCGGTCCAGCAGCGCCAGCTCAGCAGGCACAGCACTCTGTACACCAAAACTGAGACGATTGACCCCTGCTTCGGCAACGGCCGTTACATAATCAGGATCCACCGTCCCAGGATTGACTTCCATTGTGATTTCAGGTGCGCCCACTTTTTCAAAAACACGATCCACCGTTCTCAACATGTTGACAACGGTATCAGCAGGCATGAGTGAAGGAGTGCCTCCACCAAAAAAGATAGTAGAGAACGGCCGTTTTTCATCACCAGCTACCCGCTCCAACTCAACACAGACCGCAGCAGCATACTCACGCCGTAACTCACCCAAACTAGTATACGTATTAAAATCACAATACGAACAACGATGGCGACAAAAAGGAATATGAATATAAATGCTGAGCGGCTTATGTGGTATCACAGTTATTCAAACAAATTCATTGCCAACATGATTGGTGGCAGCTTAATGACCGTCTAATGAGTCCCCGTTTTTCATGGGTAAAAGTCACTTGAAGCACATCCATCCATTCCGTCACTTATTTATGGATGCACACTTACATCATAAGAATTTAGTTATCAATTCAACATGAAATGTTGTAACGACCGCCAGCATAACGTATCATAGAGTTTAGTTCAAATTTCACCAGATTTCAGGTTGAGACCACCGCCATATCCAGGAAAGAAGCATGGCTAAGAAGCTCGTAACCGTAAATACCGAAACCTTAACACAATTGGTCGAAATTGGCCGCGTCCTCAATTCCGCGACGAGCGTTGATAGACTGCTGCATTACATTATCAACCAGGCCGCCGATTTAACAAATGCTGAAGCTGCATCCATCCTACTGCTTGACCCGCAAACACGACAATTACATTTTAAAACCTCCTCAAACAAAGGGCACCATGAGATGGCAAACATCCCCGTGCCCCTGGATAACAGCATCGCTGGCGCGATTCTCACAGAAAACCGGCCTATGCTCATCAGTGACGTTCGCCAAGACCCACGTTGGAACCCTGATGTCTCTGAAACGATCAAATTTGAGACCCGATCCATTTTAGGCGTCCCGATGCATGCGGTAGGCCATAAACCGATTGGGGTGTTAGAAGCGCTGAACAAGCAAAACGGCCGTTTCTCCCGTGAAGATGCCAAAACCCTGGTGATATTAGCCGACATTGCTGGCGTGGCCATCGAACGCGCCCGCATGGCCGAAGAACTACAGCAAGCGTATCAAGAACTTAACGAACTCGATCAGCTCAAAACAGATTTTATCGCCGTGGCCTCCCACGAACTGCGCACCCCGCTCTCCATTATTTTGGGCTATGTTTCCTTTTTGCGTGAAGAGGCCAGTGATAACACCGCCAGCCAATTAGATAGTGTCATGGACGCTGCCGTTCACCTGCGTGACTTAATTCAAGCCATGCTCAACCTGCGCTACGTCGATGCAGGCGAAACCAAGCTAGACTTGAAGGTCATCGATTTAGTTGACTGCTGCCAGGAAATCGCCGCCAACTTCCACGAAACGGCCGTTGCCAAACAGCAAACCATCCACTTACAACTCCCGCAATCCCCAACACATGCTCAAATTGATAAGAACGCCTTAGAAGTGTCCATCAACAACCTGATGAACAACGCCATCCGATTCACCCCCGAGCATGGTGAAATTATCATCAATCTCAGCACCCAAGGGCATGAAGTCTGGCTAAGCATCAGAGACAATGGCATTGGTATCCCAGAAGACAAACGCGAACGCATTTTCAACCGGTTTTATCAACTAGAATCAACGATGGTAAGAGAACATGGCGGGCTAGGGATTGGCCTGTCTATTGCCAAAGATTTAGTCGAAATGCAAAATGGTCGAATTTGGGCAGAAAGCGTTGAAGGAAAAGGCAGCACATTTACCATTGCCCTGCCTGGAGTTCAAATTAGAGATCAGTTGATGGCTGCCAGCCAATCTCCCCATCTCTAATCTCATTTTTTAATTATGCGTAAAAAAATTTTCATTTTCCCGCTGCTGCTGCTTTGGTTAACGGCCGTTTCCCTGGCAAACGCCCAAAGCCATGAGATCCTGCTGTTAGAAATCAAGGGTCCCGTTACCCCCGTGATGGAAGATTACTTTGAACGGGGCATCCACGAAGCAGAAAAACGAGATGCCGAAGCAGTGGTTATTCAGTTAGATACCCCCGGTGGCGCCGTTGAAATCACACAAGAAATCGTGCAGCACTTTCGCGCTTCCACAGTACCTGTCATCGTTTTTGTGGCACCAAGAGGGGCACAGGCTGCTTCAGCTGGTGCCATCATCACCATTGCTGCCCACGCTTCCGGTATGGCCTCAGAAACCGTCGTGGGTGCCGCTTCACCTGTGGGTCAAGATGGGATGGAACTCAGCGAAACCATCTTCCGCAAAGTCACAGAAGACATGAAAGCCTCAATCCGCAGTTTGGCTGAACGGCGCGGTGAAAAAGCCGTTGAATTGGCAGAAGCGATGATCGATGAGGCTCGGGCTGTGCATGCCAACGAGGCATTGGCAGCAGGCTTTATCGACGCCGTGGCTGAAGATGTGCCAGATTTGCTGCAACAACTAGATGGCCGCACCGTCACCGTCAACGATCAACCCGTCACCCTGCACACAGCAGAAGCAGTCATCATCCCCTTGGACATGAATCCTGTGGAGACGATTCTACATGCGCTGGTCAATCCTCTGCTCGTTGGCATTTTACTGGCCATTGGCACCCAAGCCATCCTCATTGAAATTTCACACCCGGGAGGCTGGGTCGCCGGTTTCATTGGCGTCGTCTTTTTGGCGCTGGCCATGTATGGTTTGGGGCAGCTGCCCGCCAATTGGTTTGGATTAGGGCTGATCATCGTCGCGTTTGTGTTATTCTTGTTAGAAGTAAAAGCACCGGTACATGGTGCGTTAGCTTTAGTTGGGATCATCACCATGGTTGCCGGCCTCTTGGTTCTCTTCAACTCAAACAATTCACCAGAATTTGCACGCCTGTCGATCTGGAGTGCGCTGGCCATTACCTTGCCCACCGCCCTGTTTTTCACCTTCATTGTTTACATGGCTGCCCGCGCTCAACTAAAAGCCCCAGCCACCGGAAAAGAAAGCATGATAGGTCAGCATGCCCCAGTGCGTAAAACCTTCGTGCAGCATCCTGGTGAGGACAGGTACGCTGGCCTGATTTTTGTAGATGGAGAATTATGGAAAGCAGAAGCGGATGAAGCCTTTGTCGATGGTGAAGAGGTGGCGGTAACGGCCGTTAACGGCTTCACCCTTCACGTCAAAAGGCTTAAAATTGATGATTAGTGCGCATAGGCGGAATTGATGGCTGCGCTTCAAGTAACCTTTTCCCCTAAAAAACGGGGACTCATTGTTAGACAGTCACTTAAACAAGTTTTGCGCAATCATTTAAAAGATTTCATAACATGACCAAATTCACACTCAACCTGGATGGCGAGGATGTTGATTTCGAGGTCACTCGCCAGGGTAATCACTTACACATCACCCAGGATGGACACACGGCCGAGCTAGAACTGGTTCATACGCAGGGAGCCGCATTGCTTTTAGAGTTCATCTTGCCCGATGGCACACGCAAACGCATGCGTGCGGCTCGCCATGTGGGCAGTGGTGATGACCGGCAAATATGGGTAAACGGCCGTTACCATATCTACCAACGCATCCGCCAACGAGGACACCATTCTGGTCTGGGCGAAGGCAGTCTGGCTTCAACAATCCCGGCTATCGTCACCGAAATTCTTGTCAACCCAGGTGACACCGTGAGTGAAGGCGACCGTCTCATCTTGCTGGAATCGATGAAAATGGTTATCCCCATCCAGGCGCCTCACGATGGCACCGTCACCCAAATCAACTGCACCGCAGGCGAATCCGTGCAAGCTGGCACAGCTTTGATAGAATTACACAAAATTGACGATTAACGATTCGTGGCGTCGCTGCGAAAATCGCAAATCCTTTACCGGGTGCATCCATGAACCAACAACGTCTAGCTAAATTGCAACAACAACTTGTCCAACAGAAACTCGATGGCGTCATTTTGATGCCTGGCCCCAATGCCTATTACTTTTCCGGCATGCATACCCATGTTAGCGAAAGACCAGTGCTGCTGTTTATTCCTGCCCACGACGAACCAGCCATCATCATCCCTGGTCTGGAAGCAATGAAAGCTGAGCAAGCGGGCATGTCACCAGCACGCATCTTTGCCTGGAGCGATGAGGAGGGGTTCGCACCCGCCTTTGAAAAAGCAGCAGCAACCATGAGCTTAGACGGGCAACATTGGGGCATTGAAGCCCTTTACCTGCGTGTGCTGGAACTGGATACGCTCAAAACTGTGGCTCCCAACTTGCACACCAGCCATGCTGAACCCACCTTGATGGCACTGCGTGCCGTTAAAGATGAAGGTGAATTAGCAGCGATAAGCAAAGCTATCGGTGTTGCCGAACGTGCCCTTGAACGCCTCATCCCTCAAATCAAAGTGGGCATGACAGAAAAGCAGGTGGCCGCGCAACTAACGGCAATCTTATTGGCGGAAGGGGGCGAATCGATTGCCTTTGGCCCTATTGTTTCCGCCGGTCCCAATGGAGCTTCACCACATGCCACACCCGGAGAACGGCCGTTAACCAATGGTGATTTGCTCATTATCGATTGGGGCGTCTTCGTGGCTGGCTATCCGTCAGACATTACCCGCACCTTTGCTGTGGGTGCCATCGACGATGAACTCAAGCATATTTACGATGTTGTGCGGCAGGCTAACGAAGCGGGCAAAAAAGCCGCCAAACCGGGTGCCACCGGGCAAGATGTGGATCGGGCAGCCCGGAAAGTGATTGTGGATGCTGGTTATGGTGAATACTTTATCCACCGTACCGGTCATGGCATGGGTTTGGAAGTTCACGAGCTGCCCGGCATGGTCGAAGGTAATGAAGTCCCGCTGCAAGCAGGCAATGTATTCACCGTGGAACCAGGCATTTATATTGCCGAGCGCGGCGGCGTGCGTATCGAAGATGACGTTGTGGTCACAGCTGACGGCTGCCGCTCACTCACCAGCTTCACACGGGATTTGATCACAGTTGGATAAGCAAACAAAGCGGTTTGCCCCCTGCTGTGACAAGCACGCTGCCCCGTCACGCTTGTTACTGATAGTCTGGATGGTGTTGGTAACGGCCGTTACCGCCTGCCACCGTTCACCCACAGCACCCGCTGCACCCACGAAAACGGCCGTAGCTCTGGTGCCAGTGGCCACCCACACCGCTGCGCTCCCACCCACCGTCACCATCACAGCCACCCCCGTTCCGCCCGCAAAACCCAGCCCAGATACCGCCACAGCCCCCCTCCTGCTGGATCTTCTCACTGCCACTGCTCCGGGACATAGTCACAACCAGGCCTACCCATATCCCGCCCAAGCTTCCCCCCCCCCTGCCACCGCTGCGCCAACCGCCACCGCCACCGCCACCAACACCCCAACGCCGACGCCGACGCCTACCCCCACACCCATTCCCACTATCGACTTCGCCGCCGTAAAAGCAGATCTACAAATGAATGGACAAGATATTGGCTATGCGAAGATCGGCTTCCACGTGGGCATTGGCGGCAATACTGAAGGACTGGAACAATGGATGCGCGACCTGGATGCGGCTGGCGTCCCCTTTTTCCTAAAGAGCGTAGACAATGCAGAACCGCTTTACTTCGCCCAAGAACTCATGAAAGAAAGCGGCGTCCCCCACACCCTGGTATTCCGCACAGCCAGTGGTGGCTTCGCCTACAACGTGCCCAACTATGACCTGCCACCCGCCATTGCCGCCCAGGAACATTGGCAGCGCCACCGTGACGCCTTTCCCCCTGAACTAGATCCCAATTACGTCTGGATTGAAACGGTAAACGAAGTAGACAAAAATCGCTCAGAATGGCTGGCTCAATTTTCTCTGGAAACAGCCAACCTGACAATGCGGGATGGGTTCAAATGGGCTGCTTTCGGCTGGTCTTCTGGCGAGCCAGAACCTGATGATTGGCAGCAGCCAGCGATGTTGGCTTTCTTGAGATTGGCTGGTGAAAATCCAGATAAGCTGGCCATCGCGTTACATGAATACAGCTATCTTGTTGACGACATTACTGATATTTACCCCTATAAAGTAGGCCGGTTCCAGGAGCTATACCGTCTCACAGATGCACATAACATCCCCAGACCCACCATCCTCATTACTGAATGGGGTTGGACTTATGAGCATGTGCCAGAGCCAGAATCTGCCCTTGCCGATGTGGCCTGGGCATCAGCCTTGTATGCGCCTTATCCCCAAGTAAAAGGAACCGCTATCTGGTATCTGGGCTATGGAGACACCTTTGGCAGCATTGCTGACGAAGCGCAACAGCTCATCGACCCCGTGCGCCTCTATGCTTTAACCAACTACTTCGTGATTCCCTTGTCCCCAGAACAACAACCAATTAACCCTGAACAACACAGCCCATAATAAATAAACCACTGACCCTACAATCTCATATCGCCCAAATTGAGAGGGCATGTTGTACCAATAATCGTCATTGCGCCCACAAACATAGGTAACCGTTTTCTATTCCTTTCAGAAACAATTCGGGGAATTATTCTATCATTTCGTCTAACCAATGACGGAATTGATTTTTATCTGCAGCTATTTCCTGATACATCGCGTATGTTATGGGTAAAATCACACGCGGATTGATTTTAGATACATTTCCCTGTTCTTCGCTATACTTTCGTTGAGGCATATTGACTTGATGATTCGGAGACCTTTTTAGTCAATTTTGCCTCAATATTTCTAAAACCACAGAATTTGCTAAAACCAGAAAATTAGAAGGTGATGGCAACGATCCTGGTTATGGTCACCTACAGCATGATGGATTAGATAAAGCATTTGGGCGTATGTCTCCTGAATGGATGGCCGTTATCACCAAACGGTCACGTGTTGAGAAAGATTTTACGCTCGCCGAAGACTACGCCAGAACAGAGCTACCCGCCGACTTTGCCAATGCAATCCAATTTTACCCTGAAAAAAAATTAGCCAACAATCGCGCCAAATCCCTTGAGCCGAAGGCGAGCCAGCTTAACGTGGAATTAGTTTTCCCCTTGATGCAAAATTTCTTGTAATTCCTGTTCAGAAAAATGTTTCCTAAGAATGTCAACAATTTCCTTATGTGCTTGCTCATTTTGTTGTGCAAGCATTCGCATCATCACTTTAACCATCTCAATATTTTTCTGGGCAGAATATTTTATAATTTCCTGATGTATGGAACGAATTACACCATATTTATTAAAAACAAGATTGCTAACTGCAACAGAACCCAATATTTGAGCAACTTTCACCAAATTTATTCCATACATTAGAACTCTTTCAAATAGTTAGAAATGTCCCGGGAACTATTCATATTAGTTGTGAAGATTTCAAATAATGTTTTGATCATATCTCTATACATAGTTTTTGTTTCGGCATCAGTATTTTCTGATTTTGATAATTCTGTCAAACCCTCAACCAAGACTTTGAAATTCTCTTTGTTAATGTTTAATTCAGCAAGCCGAGACTGCAGAACACGACCAAATAAATGTTCTTTTCTATTAAGGACGTAAATTTCCTTTATGGTTCCAATGATTTCTGGTAGATTTTGAACGACCCCCTGTACAATGACAAGTTTGGTCGATACTGGTTGCATTTCATGACTTATTTCTATTTCGTCCATATCAACCTTTAATCTTTTTCTTTATTTTTTCATACGGCATGACATCAAAGAGCTTCTTAACCCCATAAGCAGATCCAAATGCAATTGCTGGCACTACAATCACAGTTCCAGCCAACATTCCACCGCCAACCAAAGCACCAAGTGCCGCTAAACCAGAGGTTATTCCAGCCGCACTAAGTCCAGATACAGAGCCACTGGCCGCAATTGCGCCTATAGGTACGCCAACAAATGCAAGTTTTGCAGCACTATCTTTAATCAGGTGTTTAAATTTTTCGGAGTTCTCGGGAATATCTTCTAATTTTGAGAGGTTGTCTTGGACAGATCGTATAGCATCAACCTGTTCTTTATTAATACCCAAGGCTTCTCCAATTCCAAGAATATATTGATATTCTTCATTAGAAAATGTGGTGTCAGCCAGCGCAAAAAGGTATAAATCTGAGATTAATGTGTACTTCAATTCCGTATTATCAAGGTCTTGAATAATTTCAAGGTTCGCAAGCTTATCTTCGTGTTGAAAACTAAATATTGATGAATAGATTTTAGATTTTCCTTCATCTGAAATCTTGAGCTGCTTCAATAAAGCATCTAGTTGGCGTTTTTCTTTATCATCAAATCCTTTATCTACATAACAGACGGCAGACAAAATGCTTAAATAAGCAATTTTTTCGTTTTCAGAATATTCTTCCAATAAATGTTTGGGCTGTTCTTCTTGCATAACTGTCACTCCTTTATATAAATTTAAGAGACTAACAGGTTTACCTCCACAATGGCAGATTGACTAGATGTCATTTTATCGGAAAATAGCAAAAATAAAAAATGCCGTAACAGGTGTGACGGAGATTAATGGCCTTGAGATCCAAACGGCCGTTTAGCCCAGTGACGAGGTGGTTACCTGGTTAACGGATCCGTAAAGAGATATTCAATGCAAAGTAAAATCAATGGCATTTCCTATTTTTACGACATAACAGATAGAACACCGCTTCTGCCACAGGCTCCATATCCGCTTCTGCTTCTTCTTCATGGCTTTACCGGCAGTTGCCAAAACTGGCTGCCCCTCTTGCCTGGTTTAACACCCCACTTCCAGGTTCTCACCCTGGACATTCTCGGCCACGGCCGTTCTGCCAGCCCGCCTGACCCCACCCGTTATCAGATGGCAAACATCGCTAACGACATCGTGGCACTGCTCGACCAACACACAAGCCAGCCAGTTCATCTACTCGGCTACTCCATGGGCGGTCGGCTGGCGCTGTATTTGGTTGTACATTTTCCTGAACGATTCGCATCCCTGATTCTAGAAAGCGCCTCTCCAGGTCTGCAAACAGAAGCAGAACAAGCCGCGCGGCGTCAACATGACAACGCTCTGGCAGATCGCATCGAGCGAGAGGGGGTGCCTGCTTTCGTCGATTTCTGGGAAACATTATCGCTATGGGACAGTCAGAAACAGCTGCCACCAAACAAACTCACCCGCATACGGCAGCAGCGCTTGCAAAACAACCCAACCGGCCTGGCAAACAGCTTGCGCGGCATGGGTACAGGTGTCCAACCCTCACTTTGGCCACGATTACCAGATTTACAGACGCCCACCCTTTTGTTAACAGGCGCCTTGGATAAAAAATTCGTGGGCATTGCGCAAGACATGGCGCAATTATCATGCCAAACAAATCACGTCATCCTCTCTGATGCCGGGCATACCATCCACCTGGAAAAGCCAACCCAATACACGCAAACTGTCATCTCATTCCTAAAAAACATAACAGATTAAACAGCAATTTGTGCAAGCAGTTGGTGCCCCTGAGTTAACATGCAGGCGCCTACAAAATCTGCCCAATCCCAAAAGTAGCCACCAATACAAGGGTGCTCAAAGATAACTGTTTGAGCATCGGGTTGAGTTTTAGCGGATCGTGGGTACGCCAAACGGCCGTTCCGTTGCGAATCAGTAACGGCAAAGACAACACAAACAAAAACTGCCAGGGGCTAGTATAAGCTAAACCAACATACCCAAAGGCACACAACACCGCCCCACCCAGCAAAATCCAATGATAAATCCGCGCTTTGTGCGGGCCAATGCGCACAGGAATCGAATGTTTGCCCGCCTGCCTGTCAGAGTCAATATCCCGGATATTGTTGACATTCAGCACCGCCACCGACAACAGCCCCACGCTCGTCGCCGGTAGAAAAACAAGCCAATTCCAGGTGAACGCCTGCAAAAAATACGTGCCCATCGTGCCCACCCAGCCAAAGAACACCAGCACAAAAACATCGCCCAGACCAGCATAGCCATAAGGATTACTGCCCGCAGTGTAGCTGATAGCCGCCCAAATAGCGGCGCCCCCCAACAGCACAAACAGCAGCACATAAGGCAACGCCGAAAGACCCAAGGCAACTATCACCAGCGTCAACCCCGACAACGCCGACAACACCGCAAAGCCCCCCATCGCTCGCTTCATATCATCAGCATGGATCAGCCCCGTTTGCACAGCCCGTTTCGGCCCAGCGCGTGCAACACGATCCGCACCGTGGACCGAATCACCATAATCGTTAGCTAAATTGGAGAGAATTTGCAAGAAAACGGCCGTTAACACACACAACAGCGTCACCATCCAGCTAAACACACCGTCAGCCGCAGCTAAAAAGCCCCCCATGATCGAACTGGCAACAGCCAGGGGCAAGGTACGCGGTCGCATAGCAACCAGCCACGCTTGTTTCTTAGTCAGTTGATTACTTTCCTGAGTCATGGCGCAGAATTATAGCGGACGTGAGACATAATACGTAATAATCCGAGGAAAAACCAGTCACAGATCACACACCGTATCGCTCAGGGGAACATAGTAGTGACCGTCTAGAAACAAATTCCCTTTTTGCAGAAAGTCAACACATCCAGCACTGCCGTAATTTATTTATGGATGCGCCCATAGTCAGTGAAAGTTAGTAGAGCCAACACAGTGTAATTCATCCTAACCGCTTGCTTCAATGACATTTGTCATGGTGTTTTTATGACACATCTCTTATTAAAAGATTGCCCTTTTTGCTATCATTAGGGTAACCTTACATTGGAGAGTAAGCACTGTATTGATGCGTACAAATACAACAAGCAACGAAACGATCGAAATGTACCTAAAAACCATTGCAGAATTGAGCGATGGCCGTACCCCAGTGGTCATTGCTCGAGTGGCAGAACGCTTAGGTGTCACACCCGTTTCGGCGAACGAGATGATGAAACGGCTAATGGAACAGGGGTTGATAACTCATGAGCGCTACAAAGGGGTGAATTTAACAGATAACGGCCGTACCTATGCCTACAACGTCATCCGGCGGCAGCGCTTATGGGAATGTTTCCTGGTAGAGCATCTCAAAATAGATTGGGCTGCTGTATACGAAATATCTTGCCGTTTAGAACATGCCACCTCAAACGTCTTGGCTGAAGCATTGTCTGCTTATCTGGATCATCCTACTATTTGCCCACATGGACGTGCAATCCCACGACCAGATGGCACATTACCCAAAGAAATAGGACAGCCGTTAACAGAACTCTCTGTTGGGCAATCCGGCGTAATTGACAGCATACAGCCAACAACCACAGATATTTTTGCTTACTTGAATCGACATCAAATCTTGCCAGACTGCAAGTTTAAGATTGTAGAAGTTGCACCAATGGATGGTCCGATCATGATAGAGTTAGATGCGGGGCGGGTTGCTTTAGGCCAATCCATGGCAGAACTCATTTTTGTTCGTACCCAATAAGGCATATTAAAAGAGAAACAAAAGGCGTACAGAATAAGGTCTGCACGCACTAAGAGACAAGCATTTATGCTGACGTCTTTGCTTGCCTCATAAACACATTTAAAGGAGAAAAATATGACAGAATTAACAACACTTGACAAACTCACGCCGGGACAATCCGCCACCATCAAAAAAGTGGGGGGCAAAGGCGCAGTTCGCCGTCGCTTAATGGACATGGGAGTCACCTCTGGCACTAAAATTGCCATGGTAAAAACCTCTCCGTTAGGGGATCCGGTGGAATACAAAATGCGAGGCTACAGCCTCTCTCTCAGAAAATCAGAAGCAGAAATGATCAAAGTGGCATTATAGTTAAGAAAACTATGATTAACACCGATCTATTGCAATCAGAAACAGCTGCCACTATGAAACAAGAAAGCACATCCCCCTCCAACACCCTACCCTTAAGCCTAACGCCGCAAGGCGAAACGGTGCTAATCGAACAGATTCGAGGTGGGAAGAAGATGCGACAACGACTGATGGACTTGGGTTTAAACCAGGGAGCCCGCATCCGTATCATCAAAAATGAGATGCCCGGCCCCCTGATTATTGCTGTTAAGAAAGACGGCCGTTTAGCTCTAGGGCGTGGTATGAGCCAAAAAATCATGGTGACATTAGTTAGAGAAGACAATCCATCAGGAGAAAAGTAACATGACAACCATTGCCCTTGCTGGCAATCCAAATGTCGGCAAAAGTACAATTTTTAATATTTTAACTGGTTCTCGGCAACACGTAGGGAACTGGCCTGGTAAAACCGTTGAAAAGAAAGAAGGGCGTCTCAAAATAGGCGACGAAGAGATTCTCATCGTGGACTTGCCCGGAACCTACAGCCTAACTGCTTACTCGGTTGAAGAAATCATTACGCGTGACTTCATCATCAATGAACACCCAACGGCCGTTGTAGCAGTCATTGACGCCTCTAACTTAGAGCGAAACCTATACCTGGTAGCACAAGTTATGGAACTGGGCGTGCCCGTCATCATCGACCTAAACATGACAGATGTGGCCGACAGCCGCGGTCTCAAGATCGACGCCCAAGCCCTCTCCGAACGCCTGGGTGGCGTGCCAGTGATCGAAACCGTCGGTAATCGCAGTATGGGCGTCAATCCACTTAAAGAGGCCATTGCCCACGCCAGCGCAAATCCCACCCAAGGATTACCCGATGTGCACTACGACGGTGTTCTCGGTAAAGAAATTGCCGCAATTACAGCAAAAATCCAAGAAACACCAGCGCTCAAAACCAAATACCGCCCTTCTTGGCTAGCAGCCAAATTGTTGGAAGATGATCCTGAGCTGGTTAAAGAAATGAACGAGAGTGGTCAAACAAACTTGATGCAAGCTGTGACCGCATCTCAAGCACGCATTGAAGAGGCCACCGGAGAAGATGCCGAAACCTTAATCGCAGACCGCCGCTACAGTTTTATTGGCGAAGTGACCTCAGCAGCTTTAAAACGGCCGTCTAAAGCCATACAAACCAGATCAGACAAAATCGATGCCATCGTCACCCATCGCATTTGGGGTTTACCCATCTTCTTGCTGATGATGTGGATTGTATTCCAATTCACCGCCAACGTTAGCGCTCCCTACCTAGACTGGGTTGATGGGTTCGTCAACGAAACAATTTATGGATGGGGGGGCTCCTTGATGGAGGCATTAGGTCTTGGCGGCACGTGGATTGCCAGCCTCCTCACTGATGGCATCATCGCTGGTGTAGGTGGTGTACTCGTTTTTGTGCCCGTGCTGTTATCCCTTTACCTGGCACTAGCTGTGCTGGAAGATTCTGGCTACATGGCTCGCGCCGCCTTCGTTATGGATCGTGTCATGCGCTGGATGGGTCTGCATGGCAAGAGCTTCTTGCCTATGATTGTTGGTTTTGGCTGCACAGTGCCAGCCGTTTACGCCACCCGCACCCTGGAAAATGAAAAAGACCGCAAACTAACCGCTTTCCTAGCCACATTCATGAGTTGTGGCGCGCGCTTGCCCGTTTACGTTTTGATCGGTGCCGCATTTTTCGGTGCAGCGTCTGGGAACCTCATCTTTGCCATGTACATTTTGGGGATCGGCGTAGCGCTGGCTGTTGGTTTTGCCTTCAAACACACCGTTTACAAAGGTCAACCCCCAGCACCCTTTGTCATGGAGCTGCCACCTTACCGCGCTCCACGAGTAGTCGATGTACTGCGCCAAATGTGGGCACGCACCAAAAGCTTCGTCATTAAAGCCGGGACAGTCATCTTGGGTGTTTCAATTGCGCTATGGCTTTTGATGGCCATTCCAGTAGGTGATACTGGCTCTTTCAACGATGTTGCCCCAGAAGACAGCCTCTTTGGTGTAGTGAGCAACGCCATCGCCCCCATATTTGCCCCCGCTGGCTTTGGCAATTGGGAAGCATCCGGTTCTATTATCACTGGTATCCTGGCAAAAGAAGTTGTGGTCGGTACCATGAACCAAATCTATGTAGGTGAGGCAGAAGAAGAAGCCGTAGACGAAGGTCCACCACCGACATTCATCGAAGATGTTGGCGGAGCCATTGTCAGTTTTGGTGAAGCAACCATTATTACTGTGCAAGAGATACTGAATATTATCCCGCGCACAATCAACCTCATACCAGTGGTGGAAATACCAGAATTCAACTTCTTTGGTGCTGAAGAAGATGAAGAAGATCTCTCTAGTCTGGAAGCGGCTGTGGCAGCCTCCTTTGCCGAATCCGCAGGCTCACCGCAAGCTGGTGTGATTGCAGCCGTTGCCTTCACCGTCTTTGTCTTGTTATACACCCCTTGCATGGTTGCCGTCGCCGCTATGCGTCAGGAATTTGGCAGTCGCTGGATGTGGGCACAAGTCATTTTCACCTTTGTTTTAGCCTGGGTTGCTGCCGTAATCGTCTTCCAAATTGGCACTTTGTTGTTCATTTAGATCACTGGTTACTGATTTTGAGGATAGAGATATGGCCCTCAGTAAATTACGTCAGGTATTGATGGCGTTTGAAAAAACAAATGGCTCCTTGTCAATGGCACAGCTTGCTCAAGACCTGGATGTTTCGCCTGAGCAACTTAATGGCATGATTCAACATTGGGTGCGAAAAGGCAAGATCCGAGAGGTTCAAGAGTTATCAGAATGTGGTAATTGTGGTTCTGGTGATGATGAGGCTTCTTGCGCGTTTGTGATGGAAATGCCGCGCAGCTATGAGCTGGCAAGCGAGGATACGATCCCATTGCGTGTTTTTGGCGGATCGTGTTTGCACAAAACAGAAAGATAAAGGCTTAACAACTTGGATTTTTGCAAAAACAGGTTGTAACTGATACATGACCTCTGAAATGTTTTCTTTTCAGGGGTCTTTTTTATGGCCAGAATCAAATTGTTAATTCAGGTTCACTTTACTCTTTGCCCTCGTTAAATTACGGGTTAACCACTGATATAGTTTTCCTTAGATAAAAAGGCAATAATCAAAGAAATTTTGTCATATTTTTATGATGAATGTCATAAAAACTAAGTGATGATTGTTAGGTGGCATATTTTTTTACCAATGTATTATAAGGTTTGCCTAATTCCCCCAAATAGGGTTACCATCACGTGTGGATTATAGGATGGAGCAGGCTAAACTGAATGAGTTGGCAAACTATGGCACTCATTTTAGCGCGGCTCATGCTGCTGCCTGGGGTGGTTGTGCTAAGAAACGGCAGCTAAACAACCTGTTTAGAAAAAGTGAAAAGGATCTAAATGTGCAACATTGTTAGAACATTGGCTCAACATGATGAGTACCGTAATATCACGCGGTGTGAACATGGCACCGTTCATTTACATTGGTATCGTGCCTCACTTCATATGCCTGCCGAGGATTTCTATGAAGTCACCAGTTTCTTAGAAAACGCTATCCATGAAGATTTACCTAAGGCTTGCAGCCCCAAAGCTTTCTATTGGATGGACAGGCAAGCGCATTATTACGTATGGCTAATGGGGATGGGACTTTACTTGTCGGCTGCTGATTTTTTGATGCTGGTCGATATGATGCAACAAGCAGTTTCCAATGTAAAAAACAATGGCTTACAACAGTTGAAGCTCGAGTCTCAACCGCATGCATTCAAGAATGTCTTGGTGCAGTTGAATCATCTAGATTCGCCAGGGACGATGCTTTCAATCAATTAAGCAAAAGCGAGATTTGAGCAGCTGCTCAAATCTCGCCCAAATAAGAAGAGAGATTTCAAAAACGTCTTTCCTCCATTTCCTTATACAAACGGGGTCTCCGAATATAAAAGAATTGGGGGATAGACACATCATTTCAATCCAGAAGGAGTGTTTATCATGGCAAAAATTGGTCTATTTTATGGTTCAAGTACAGATAATACAGCCACAGTAGCTGATATTATGAAAGAGTTTTTTGATCAATCAGTTCCTGACACAGTCGAAGTTTTTGATATTGGCACGGTAGAAGTAAGCAATTTGCTTAACTATGATCGGCTCATTATTGGCTGCCCCACCTGGAATGTTGGGGAATTGCAGGATGATTGGGATATTGCTTTTGAGGATTTGGATGACCTGGATTTCAGCGGCAAGAAAATTGCTGTGTTTGGTGTTGGCGACCAGTATGGTTACGCGGAAAACTACTGCGATGCCATTGGTATTTTAGGCAAAAAATTCCGCGAATTAGGGGCAGAACTGATTGGCTATACCAACGTGGACGATAGCTATGATTTTGACGAGTCTATTGGCGTGGAAAACGGCCGTTTCATGGGTTTGGCCATAGACGAAGACAATCAAGGTGAGCTAACCGATGACCGTGTCTCCGCCTGGGTAAAACAACTGCTCGTCGAATTTGAGCTAGACGCTGAGGCAAACTAAACATGAGTTATACAGGTCCTAAAGCAAAACTCTCCCGCCGTCTCGGCATTCCCTTAACACCTAAAGCGGCCAAAGTGATGGAGCGGAAACCTTATCCGCCTGGACAGCATGGGCGCGAAGAACAATACCGTCGTGGTCGTCAATCCGCTTACAAACAGCAATTGTTAGAAAAACAGCGACTGCGCGCGCAATACAACATCCGTGAACGGCAAATGCGCAGCTATTACCGCGAGGCCAACCAAAAAAGCGGAAACACCGGTGAAAACCTGATTCAGATTTTGGAATCACGGTTGGATGCTGTGGTGCTGCGCGGTGGTTTAGCCACAACAATTTATGCTGCCAGGCAATACGTCAATCACGGTCATATTCGCGTCAACGGGAAAAAAGTAGATATCCCCTCCTATCGAGTTAAGCCAGGTGATGTCGTTTCTGTTAAAGACAAAAGCCGGCGGCTGCAAATATTCCAACATGCTATTGAGCAAGCGATTCCACCCAAATATTTAGAGTTATCCGCAGACGACATGGCGATAACCGTTAACTATTTACCACAACGTGAAGAAGTACCCATCATCTGTGAACTGTCAAAAGTCATTGAATTCTACTCTCGGTAGGGGGTTGACATGTGTGATGAAATTGTATTTTTGGCCGAACAAGATGAGTTTCGATTTATCACAATTTGTGAAGACAACACCATCCATCTCGCCTGGGATCGGTTCACAATATACTTGTCTCCACAAGAACTATTGAGCCTGGATCAGACGTTGGATCGTTCTGTGGCAGGCTTTGGTGAAATGGTAACATCGAATGCCACCGTTTTTTCTCAAGATGAGGTCGGCTGGTTTTTATTACAGATTTACGACATGGTGCTGCGCTTGTCATCAGATGACTTTTTGCTCATAGCCGACATGGTCAGTCAAGCAACAGCCCAACTGCCTGAAGACATGCCACGTCTGACGAACAGTGACATATCTGTCTACGAGATTCGCCATCCGCTGTCACAGCCAAGCGCTATACAATATTCATTAAATTAATCAAGGAGGAGCCCGCTCAAGAACGGAAAGTAAATAATACCCTGGAACCAACTAGATGCGCATCCATAAATAAGTTACAAAATTGATGGATGCGCTTTAAGTGATCTTTACCCATGAAAAAAGGGAACTGATTTTTAGATGATCACTATGAATTGACATGTTGACTGAATCTGTTGAAATGTACCTCCTGACGATTTACCGTTTAACGGAAGATGCTTCCTGGGCTAAAACCGGGCAGATTGCGTCTGCGTTGGCCGTCAGTTCCTCAACTGTTTCAGGCATGTTGAACAGGTTGGAAGCGGATGGCTTAGTTCACTGGGAATGGCGCAAGGGTGCAATTTTAACTAAGTCAGGACAGCAAATTGCGCTGAACCGCCTGCGCAAACAACGGTTGTTGAAAACCTTTTTAGTGAATTTAGCGGGCTATCAAATTGATGAGGTACACGAGGAAGCTTGCCGCCTGGAGCATGTGATTTCAGACCGCTTGGCTGATAGCTTAGAGCAGATGCTGGGTTTTCCTCAGGTAGATTCGCTTGGTCAGCCAATTCCAGCAGCAGATGGCACGGTGCCCCCCGTTGAGTTTATCTCTTTAGCGACAGTACGAGCCGGGAAAACGGCCGTTATCCGCCAAATTGATGACCACGAACAAGATAAATTTCAATACCTCTGCTCGCTAGGACTCGTCCCAGGCACACAGATTCAGGTAAAAGAAATTGCGCCCATGAACGGACCCATGACGTTAACAACCAAGGGAAGCGACGCCAAAATCTATATCGCTTCTGAACTGACACAGAAAATCAAAGTAGAAATAGAGTAAAGATTATCGCAAACTGACCAGGAAAAATGACTACTTTGACCCGCCGCCACCACCGTGCTTGAAGAATAGGCAGGCGAGCTGTTAACCATGATACGCAAAAAGAGGCTGACAATTGCTTGTCAGCCTCTTTTTGCAAATGTGAAATGTGAATTGTGTAGTTTAGATACTAGTCACCACTGACTGGCAACACAATCGCATCGGTTGGGCATTGGGGCACACAGCGCACAGCAGACATGTTTTGGCAGCTATTGCATAGGTTGGCATCAATGACATAAGTTTTTTCAGTAGCATGGGCGCTAATGGCATTGCGCGGGCAAGCAGGACGGCAAGCATCACAAACAACACATAAATCAGCTTGAATTGTATAGGACATTTCTATCACTCCTCTTTAGTGAAAATAACCATTTTTAACAAGAAGTCAACCAAAAGTTAACTACGGTTAAATTTAACAAATGAAGGCCTATTTCGTCAACAGGCAATTTAAGGTCTCGGATTTTCTAGGAATTAAAATAAGGGTACCCTTATTACATCTGCCAGAATTGATCCCTTTTTGGCAGGATTTTAAAGTTTTTCATCCCTATTTTTTGTCATATTTTTATGACAAATGTCATAAAAATGCATGAAGTTTGTCATACAATATAAACTGCAGCCCCTGTATTATAAGGTCGTCCTTATTCTTCAAAATAAGGTAACCATAGCCATATATTTGTGGTTTACACAAGGAGCCACTTCTAGCAAGCTCTTTAAATAGGCAGCAGCCGATATGCTCTGAGGACAGGCATTTATAGACGAGTACCTGCCTATCTCCATAAGAATAAGTAAGAGAAATTCTATATGTGATGAGCGTCACCATTGTATGAACCACGGCCAAAGACCCAGAAACAGCTTTACACACTTATCTAGACACATTTCAATATCTATTTTCAAGACGATACAGGCTAATTTTGGCTGTAAATACACGTCATTGGGGAGAATACCATGAAACTTAGTTTACGAATTTTTAGCATTTTATTGATAGCCATCCTTATGTTGGCAGCCTGCACCGCCACGGAAACGGCCGTTCCCGAGGCAGAAGAAGCAGCGGTCGTTCCTGAAGCAGAAACACAACCCGCCGAACCAACAGCAGCACCAGTCGAAGAAGCGACAGAAGTTGAAGTAGAAGAACCAACCGCAGAGGCAGAAGAAGCAACAGCCGAACCCGTGGCTTCAGCCACAGCAGAAGAAGTAGAACCCACTGTCCTGCAAGTAGGAGCCAAATGTGGACCCAGCCCCCACGCCATGCCCCTTTTCATCGCTTTAGCACAACACAACAGCGGCCAGTTTGAAAACGGGCAAATTGAATTTGTCCCCGTTACAGAGCCAGCCCAAATGACAGCCCTTTTAAGCAATGGACAGGTCGATAGCATGGTCGGCTTCATCGCCCAGACCGCCAACATCTACCAAAAAGGCGGTGTCGAAAACCTGCGTTTGCTTAGTGTGCCCTTGTGGCAAGCATTTTACGTCGTGGGCACAGAGGATGTAACCTCTTGGGCAGATGTGCAGGGAGAAGCAATTCTCATGCCAGACGCGCAGAGTGGCCCTTCCCAACTAGCTCGTACCTCCATGCAGCAAGCAGGCTTTGACCCAGAAGCTGACTTTGAAATACAAAACATGCCCGCCAATCAAATTATCCAAATGATGTTGGCTGGTCAGGCGAGAACGGCCGTTGTCTCTGAACCCTTCAGCACAATGTTGATCAACAAATCACGGTCAGAAGGGGACACACCCCTCAACATCGCCCCCATCGACTTATATGACGTGTACCAAACAGAATCTGCCTGGCCTGCCAACGCTTTGCCCATGGAAGGATTCCTGGCCACCCAAGAAACACTAGACAATCCAAACAGCTTAGCCCTGCTGCAAGAATTTGAAACAGCCTACTACGATGCCGTAGACTTCATGGAAGCCAATCCAGCCGAAGCCAGCGAGATAGTAGTGGCACAGTTAGGCGAATATTGTGACAGCAACATGAAAGCCAAACCACTAGAAATGTCCATCAGCAGTGGTCGCTTATTGTTCAATCCATACCCCGCCGCTGACTTGCAGCCAGATTTAAGCAACTACATCGCCAGCGTGACCGGTTTAGATGTTGACGACGCTTTCTTTGCTCCGGCTGAAGCCTCTGTAGCACCAGGTGAACCATTCCCAGTTGCAGAAACAACAGCAGCGACAGAACCCAATCCAGATTTACCCACATTGCGCGTGGGCACCAAATGTGGCCCCACAGGCCACGCCATGCCCTTGTTCACCATGATGGCGCAGCAAGGTGTGGCTTTTGACGAATTTAATCTGGAATATGTACCAGTCACCGATTCATCACAAATGGCTGCCTTGCTCACAAATGCCCAGGTTGATGCCGTGTTGGCACAGGTAGTGAATACAGCGAAAATGCAAAAAACGGCCGTTCCCGATCTGCGTTTGTGGAGCACATCCATGAGCAATGGTTTCTACCTCGTGGCCGAAGAAGGCATTTCTAGCTGGGAAGACCTCGTGGGTAAACGAATTCTCATGCCAGGCCCCAACAGCGGCCCCACAAACCTGGTCACAGCCGCCATGCGCGAAGCTGGCTATGATCGAGAAACAGACTTCATTGTCGAGTATCTGCCACCTTCTCAAATTGTGCAGATGTTAGTGGCTGGTGAAGCACCAGCAGGCGTGATTGCTGAGCCATTTGTAACGATGGTCATGAATAAATCGAAAGCAGAAGGGGGAACACCCATCGCACCAGCACCTATGGATTTGTACTCGCTGTATGGCTCAGAGTTGTGGAACGAAGGCGAACTGCCCTTAGATGGTATCCTAGTTTTGCAGCCCGTCTTGGATGATGCCGACACACACGCCGCATTTGAAGCCTTCGTGGCCGCCTATAACGACGCCATCGACTTCATGATGGCCAATCCAACAGAAGCCAGCCAGCTCATCGCCTCCCAGCTCACTGAGCAGTGTGACAGCATGATGCAGCCGCCCGTGATTCAGAAAACATTAGAAAACGGCCGTTTGCTCTACACACCCTATCAAGCCGCTGACCTGCTGCCAGACCTGGATGCATACATCGAGCTTGTACTCGGGCAAGAAGTAAACGACGCATTTTATGCGCAACCCTAAATCATCATTAATCACCACTAAACCTGGGCAGGTCACCAACAGCCTGCCCAGGCGCATGATGAAGCCTCACGCTTCGGCGTGGGGCACTGCGCTGGCCTGGATACTCTCCATCGGCGCAGTCCTCCTATTGTGGCAGATGGTGGCTGGATTTTATCCAGTCGCCATCTTGCCCAGTCCCAGTGAAACATTAGAAGCACTGCGCTGGCTAACCACCCGCAGCAGCTTTTACGAACACTTACGTCTGACAGCAATGCGTGGCGCCACCGGCTTCATATTAGCCATGAGCCTGGGGTCTACCATCGGTTTCCTGATGGGACGTTACCAACTGGCAGCCTGGCTGCTCAATCCACTGGTTGCCATCAGCACCATGGTACCACCCATTTTCTGGGTGGCAGTCATGATTATTTGGATGGGATTGGGTTCCGGGCCACCCGTTTTGGTGGTAGTGATTACAGCCACGCCGCTAGTAGCCGTGAACATTGCCCAAGGGATGCACAGTATCCAACCACGCCTGGTAGAAATGTCACAGATCTTTCAGGTAAACCGGATGACGCGCTTGCGCGAGCTATATTTGCCTGCGTTAAGTGGTCATCTGTTTGCAGCCGCGCTGATTGCCGTGCGCTTTGCCTGGCGCACCGTGATTATGGCAGAGTTTATCGGCAGCACCAACGGGTTAGGAAACCGCCTCGCTTGGGCGCGGCAAAATTTAGAAATGAATCTAGCATTTGCCTATCTGCTGGTCATCGTGGGCTTAGGCATGACACTAGAATACGGTATCTTACGTCCAGCGAAACGGCGCTGGGGCTGGGAATACGACAAAGATGAAAGCGGCAGGATAAAGGCAGAAACATGAAACACGTCGTGCAGTTAGACAATGTGAGTAAACAGTTTGGCTCATTAGCCGTGATTGAGCAATTTAGCGCGACCTTGGCCGTTGGCGATATTGTGTCACTGGTAGGCCCATCAGGCTGCGGCAAATCGACGTTGCTGCGCTTGATAGCTGGCGTAGAAGAGGTGAGCGACGGCCATATTCACTGCCACATTCCTCCAGAAAAAATTGGCTTTGTCTTTCAAGATGTGCGCCTTCTACCGTGGCGTACCGCTTTGCAAAATATCACCTTCGTGCTGCGTGATCGCATTTCCCATAAAGCAGAACGGCAAGAACGGGCACAACAAGCACTGCACCGAGTGGGATTAACTGGATTTGCCGATTATTTGCCACAGCAATTGAGCGGCGGCATGAAAAAGCGAGTTGCTATTGCCCGTGCCTTGGCAATTGAGGCTGATTTGATTTTGTTGGATGAGCCATTCTCTGACCTGGATTTGCCGCTGCGCCTGCTGCTAATTCAGGAGGTACAGGAGCTGTTAAAAGGAGGGGGGAAAACGGCCGTTTACGTCACCCACGACATCCGCGAAGCCCTCACCTTAAGCGACCGGGTCTACGTGCTGTCAGCGCGTCCAGCACGCATAAAGGAAACTGTCCACCTCAATAATTTGCCCCATCGTGGCCAGGTCAATGGCGTGCATTCGCCAGAATTGCTGGCCATCGAAACACGAATTATTGCGGCACTGCAAGAAGGCATCCAATCTTTGGCAACCAGTTGACCAGCCAACACCCCATTCCTCCCCCCACTTTCCCCACATAGTGACCGTCTAAAAATCACTCTCCGTTTTTTAAGGGTAAAGGTCACTTGCCGCACAGCCATCAATTCCATAACTTATTTATGGATGCGCACATAGATAGATTGAAAACTCCCCCGCATGGTGTATTATATGGGAAGAGTGCAACACAGCCTCTACTGGAGGTCTAAATGGCTGAAAATGCCCCAAATAGAGACAAGGACAACAATGACGATGATCTGGAATTCATCATGCCAGCGCATCTCTACCCCCCTGCCCAACCTGAAACACCAGCAGAAAAAACACTACCAGAACCAGACCCTGCACCAGAAGAAATCCCTGTAGACAACAGTTTAATGCGCCGCCTCACCAGCCTCACAGGAGATGTCACGGTGGGGGCGCTCAAACTCGCCATTAAAGCAGGCAGCGCACCAGTACGCATGGGGCGCAGTTTCATCAGCGACAGTGACAAACTCAAAATGATGAAAGAGACTGGCAGCTATCTGGCCGATGTGCGCAAACTGGCAGGGCTGACCATCAGTGATCTCAACGAGGCATTGGATTTAGAAGATAAAACGTTGTTGGAGGCCGTCGAAAACGGAACGGCCGTTCTTTCCTTTGAACTCATACTCCGAGCAGCTGCATTACTTGCCCGGCATGATCCCGTGCCTTTCATCATGCGCATGACCCGCACCTACAACCCCGCTATTTGGGTCTTACTCGATGATTGGGGTCTGGGGCGCCTGCCCCTGCAATACGAACGGGAACGTCAATTCATCAACATCTACCGCCGCCACGACGCCGCCCGCAAACTCTCAGACGAAAGTTTTGCCCAAATCTTGCAGTTTACCCAATCTGCCTTCGAAATGGCACTGCACTACGCCATCGAGCAAGAAGGCATCGTAGACAAAATTCTCAACGTTGCCCACGAAGAGAAATAACCCCATATCACGCCGTGTCATTCCCAAATACATGACATATATCACCTATGATATGTGTAATTCGCAACATCCAAACGTTTGTGAAAAAGAGTACAATCCATCAACATAAATTCCATTTTTTACTTGGTCAAGCCAATTTGTTTGACGAGAATGATGTGATGGAATCAGCGGAGGTTTGCATTAAATGAGTTCAGAAGCTAAATTTCGAAACGTAAGTCGGGGGGGGCGGGCACGTTCAGCACCAGTAGCCTATTTCAAACGAGACGTTGAAGACCGCATCCTTGATTTTGACGAAGTTATCTTGGGTTACGATGAGGAAACAGTAATAGCTGAGGCTTCTCGCTGCGTACAATGTCCTGAGCCGCAATGCTGTGTCATCAACTGCCCCGTCAATAATGACATTCCTGAAGCGATATGGAAAATCAGCGAGGGTAAGTTTATTGAAGCTGCGCAAATTTTCGCACGCACCAACCCACTCACCGAGGTTTGTGGTCGAGTATGTCCAAACTTGTGCCAAACAGGCTGTGTCTTGAGCCAAACTTGTGGCGCTGCTTCTATTGGCAAGATGGAAGCCTTTGTCGCCAATAAAGCGCGTGAAGCAGGGGCCATGTCTATTCCGGTTCCAGAAGAAAAGACGGGCAAGAAAGTTGCCATCGTCGGCTCTGGGCCAGCGGGGATCACCGTGGCTGAAGATTTAATCAAATTGGGTCACGATGTCACTATTTACGAGGCCTGGTCGGTAGCGGGTGGCGTGTTGATCTACGGCATTCCTAATTTCAAATTGGACAAGGAAATCGTCGGCTACAAAATCAATGATTTGATTGAAGCTGGGGTCACTATCAAAACGAATACACGCATTGGCGATCAGATCACCATCGAAGATTTGCAAGAGCAGTATGATGCGGTATTTTTAGGCACAGGTGCCGGGGTGGAAGCCACCATGAATATTCCCGGTGAAGACCTGAAAGGTGTTTACAAATCAACTGATTTCTTGGTACGCGCCAATGTCCCCCAACATATGCTGCCCTCTGAAAAGCAGGAAATTCCTGAGGTAGGCAAGCGTGTGGCTGTGATTGGTGGTGGGGATACAGCGGTTGACTGTGCTCGAACGGCCGTTCGCTTGGGTGCGGAAGAAGTGACCATCGTGTATCGCCGGACAGAAGCAGAAATGCCTGGCAATCCCTCCGAACGGGGCATTTGCCTGGAAGAAGGCGTGCGCATCGAATATTTGCAGGCGCCAGTCGAATACTTTGGCGATCATGACGGCAAGTTAAATGAAATGATGGTTATCGAGATGGAACTGGGTGAACCAGACAAATCAGGACGGCGCCGACCGGTACCGATAGCAAACTCTGAGTTCATGCAGGAAATCGATACTGTCGTATTGGCTGTGGGCTACTGGCCTGATCCAGCCTTGAGCAAAAAGACCACAGGATTGAAGACTCACAAGTGGGGTCTCTTCTTAACAGATGAAGAAGTGGGCGCGACCAGCCGTAAAGGCGTGTTCGCTGCGGGGGATAATGTGCATGGACCAGATTTGGTGATAACGGCCGTTTCCACCGCCCACAAAGCCGCTAAAAGCATCGACAACTATCTGAAAGGGAAATCTATTCCCTGGCCAGAAGCATAACGGCTAACGATGAAATAAAATACGGAACTGCATCGCCAGTTTCAAAGAACGGTAAGGAAACGACTTTGTCCTATGATTTAATTGCCGTTCTTAAGCGGCTCACTTAATTTACTATCTCTCCTCCTATATCTCTCCTTAGGCGGGTACGTGTTGTACGTACCCGCCATCCTTTTTTTTAGCTTAATTTTGCTGGGTTGGAAGGGAAAGGCTACAATTTCGCCAATGAACGCAGATTGGGTATCAAGTTTATCATTTTTACGTGGAAATGCGGCGGCGTTGCTGGTATTGGCCACGGCCGTTTTGATTTTGGTGATCCCTTCACTGCGACTGACCTTGGCAGGGTTGGTCATTCAGTATCTTGGTATGATACTCTTGTACCTGGATGTAATCGACCCCCGGCTGGCGTTGGTGAAGTTGATGGTGGGCTGGTTTGTCTGCTTGATGCTGTTCATCACCGGGCAGCAGATAAACTGGGGGCGTGGGGTGCGTATTCAACCGATGGATGTGGGCGGCAGAGTGATACCGGTAACGGCCGTTCGTGGGGTGTTGGCGTTGGTCATGCTAGGCATTGCCTGGCTGCTGGCACAGCAAAGCCTCTCCTTTTTGCTGCCTGAAACAATGGCGGCACTTAATTTTGCGCTCATTGGCCTGATTAGTTTAGGGCTGCTGGGCGTGCTGACCGCTTCAGATGAACTGCTGCGTGCAGGCATGAGCGTCTTGATGTTGTTGGCTGGGCTGGAATTGTACGCCACGGCCATCACCCCGACCCAATCTGTAGGAGGCATGGCGCTGCTGGCCGGCGTCAACCTGGCAGCGGCCTTGGTGGTCGCGTTTTTGGCTCAGAAACGTTATGTGCATAAACGAAACGGCCGTTTTCATTTGTAAACATAACATAATCCAAGTAAAATGGTACTCAATGAACGCTAACAGCAAATATTACCCGCTCTACACCTACCTCAAAGAGCAACCTTTCGACGAACTTTCATTAACCTTGTCTGATATAGAAACGATAATAGGCACCTCACTGCCCGCCAGCGCCTGGACACTTCGCGCCTGGTGGAGCAATCGCACCCGGGGAGCTGTGCAAGCCGATGCCTGGGTGAGCGCAGGCTATCACGTAGAGGCCATCGACATTGCCAACGAGCGCATTACTTTTCGTAAACCCGGGCTCATCTACAATGTGGAGCGTCAGGGTGACATCGTGCTTTGGCACGCAGATCTCATCAAATCATTGCGCCACCACATGCGCTGGACCCAACATGATTTAGCTGACAAATTAGGCATGCGCCAGCAAACCATCTCAGAATGGGAAACAGGTCTATACAAACCCAAACGCTCCTCCTCCAAATTACTAACCCTCATCGCTGAACAAGCCGGATTTGAGTATCAAACTGACTAGCTCAAATTAGTCGTTTCCTCCTGGTCATTCGTCAAATCAACTATTCGTCAAATTGGCTATTGACAAGATACACGTCAACGACTAAAATATAGCTACGCTACCGGATAACATGCACCAGACGTGAAAAGAAGGCAAAATCAGATGAGCAGTTATAATTTGAATCAACTTATCAAAATGTGGACTAAAGAAGAGTTAACAACGGAACAGGCTGTCGGGCAGCTATTGCTGCAACTGCAAGCCCTTTCCACCCGCTTGGGTACCTTGGAAAAGCGCATTGAGAAAAATCGAAAGGAGGGTAAGAATCGCACCGCAGAATAGCGTTTACATAACATCATCCCCAGCACTCGTGGGCGGGCTAAACGGCCGTTTTCAACACTTGCCCAGGTGGACGCCAACAGCATCAAGCCGAAAACAGCCCTGCCTGCCCCACGTTGCCATTGCCAACTCCCTCGGCTGCCGCTATAGTTGCCGCCATGAATATCTTCCACTGGGCATTCGATCAACTGTATCCAATCATTCGCTTCACCTACGAAGTCGTGCAAGGACACGCCTGGTTTGATGAAATCACCCCTGAAGGCAACATCAAAGAAGCATTGTGGCTGGGTGGGGCGCCAACCTACAAACGCGACTACCAATTCCTCTTACACAACGACATCAAAGCGGTCGTCAACATTCGTGCCGAGCGCCAAGATAATGTCGAATTCTACAGAGAACACGACATCAAACATATCCAACTCAAAGTTTTAGATGTGCTAGTACCCCCCGAACACATTCTAGATGAAGGGGTTGATTGGATGAAAGAACAGGTAGAAAACGGCCGTTCCATCCTCGTGCATTGTGCCAAAGGGCGGGGTCGCTCCGCCACCCTCTTAGCCGCTTACTACATGCTCCACCACGGCATGACCTTCGCTGAAGCGGAAGCTATGATGAAACGCAAACGCGCCCTCACCAAACTTGAACCCCGCCACCGCGACCGCCTCAATTCGTGGGTTGAACTGCGCCGTATTGGAACTTAACAATGAACGCAGATACTTCAACTGGTATTTTACATCCGTGTGCCCACTACGTTTGTAGTACGCGCTTTAGCGCGTAAAAAGCGTAAAAAACAGCGCACTGAAAACCTCGGATTAGTTTGTAGTACGCGCTTTAGCGCGTAAAAAACAGCGCACTGAATGCGCACGACGAACTTTGTAATATGTGCATTGGCGCGTAAAAACAGCGCATGGACATTCTGTTTTTTTCATCCCGAAAACGACAGCCACCCACGCCTAACGATTAACGATGCCCCCCCACCGTACGTTCCTCTTCTGCAAGAACTATTGCCTACTGCCCCATTCCCCTTTAAAATCCCCATGCAACATTCATCCTTCATAATTTTTCGGGAGTTTTCATGGCTCGAGCCAAACGTAAAAGCAAAGTCACACCCAGCCGGCAACAGTACCTCGACATCAAAGCACAGCATCCAGACGCCATCGTCTTTTTCCGCCTGGGTGATTTCTACGAAACCTTTGACGACGACGCCCAAACAGCCGCCCGCGAGTTAGATCTCGTGCTAACCAGTCGGCCACAAGGGAAAGGGGTGCGCACCCCCATGGCTGGCGTCCCCCACCACGCCGCCGAAAGTTACATTGGCCGTCTCATCGCCAAAGGCTACAAAGTTGCACTATGCGAACAAGTGGGCACGACGCCGGTCAATGGCTTAATGCCGCGTGAGGTGGTGCGTGTGTTTACGGCGGGCACGGTGATCGAGCCAGGGATGTTGGATGCGGGGCAAAATAATTACTTAACGGCCGTTATCCGTGAAGATGATCGCTATGGCCTGGCCTACGCCGACATCACCACCGGCGAATTTGCCCTCACCCAGCTAGAGGGGCAACACGCCCTCACCGAAGAATTGGCACGGCTCCATCCCGCCGAACTGCTGGTGCCAGAAAACGACGTCACCCTTTACCACCAGAGCAAAGCCGTCAGCCATCTGCCCGCCTGGCGCTTTGAAGAAGGAACAGCCCGGCAGACGCTGCTACGCCATTTCAACGTAGCTTCACTGGCTGGCTTCGGTATCGAGGGCAAACCACTGGCCACTCGTGCTGCTGGTGCCATCCTCCACTACCTGCAAGAAACACAGCGCGGCGCTGTCGGCCAGATGCAACGCCTCACCTACTACTCCACCAAAGGCTACATGGCGCTGGACAGCAACACCCGGCGCAATCTCGAACTGCTAGAATCATTGGCTGGCGTGCGTCAAAATTCACTACTGGGCATTCTCGACAAAACCGTCACCCCCATGGGGGCGCGTCTCATGCGCAAACGGATCACCCGCCCCCTGCTCACCGTCGAAGCTCTCAACGAGCAGCTTGACCAGGTAGACACTTTCTACACCGATACCTTGCTCCGCGCCGACATCCGCGCCACCCTCAAAGGCCTGCCTGACCTGGAACGCCTCACCAACCGCGTCCTCAGCGGCAAAGCGATTCCGCGTGATTTGGAACATATTAAGTTGGTATTGGCCGCAGTGCCAGAGATCAGTAAACAGTTAACCGTAAATAGCGCACTGGAAACGGGTGACGACCACTCTCCAGCCCCCAGTACAAATCTTCAACCTTTAATTTCCCATCTTGATCCCTGCCCCGAAACGGCAAACTTGATTGAGCTGGCTATTGCCGACAACGCCCCTACCAATTTCAACAAAATGGGGGTGATTAAGCCAGGTTTTTCGGCTGAATTAGATGGTGTCATGAACTCGTCGGCGCATGCGCGGGAATGGGTGGCCCAGTTGGAACCGCGCGAACGAGAACGAACCGGTATACCGTCACTCAAAGTAGGCTTTAACAAGGTGTTTGGCTACTACTTGGAAGTCACGCGCACGCACAGTAACGCCGTGCCCGAAGATTACATCCGCAAGCAAACGCTCACCAACGCAGAACGTTACATCACCCCAGAACTCAAATCGTACGAAACGCTCATCCTCAACGCCGAAGACCGCATCTTGGAAATTGAACGGCGCGTTTTCACAGAGGTCGCCGGGCAAGTGGCTCAACACGCCCAACGTCTGCTGGCCACAGCTGAAATTCTGGCTCAAATCGATGTGGCCGCCGCTCTAGCTGAGGTAGCGGCCAACAATAACTATGTGCGTCCTATTCTCTCCAATGAAGAAGGACTGATGATTGAAAACGGCCGTCATCCGGTGGTGGAACATGCCACCACAGGCGAAATCGGGGAACGCTTTGTGCCTAACCACACGCACTTCAACGGCGAAGACCGCATCCAAATCATCACCGGACCAAACATGTCGGGGAAAAGCACGTTCTTACGGCAAGTGGCGCTCATCACATTGATGGCTCAAATCGGCAGCTATGTGCCCGCAGACGAGGCACACATTGGCCTGGTGGATCGCATTTTCACGCGCATCGGCGCTCACGATGAGCTGCATCAAGGCCGCAGCACGTTCATGGTGGAAATGGTGGAAGCGGCAGAGATACTCAACCATGCAACGCACCGCTCCCTGCTCATCCTGGACGAAATTGGCCGGGGCACCAGCACCTATGATGGCCTCGCCATCGCCTGGTCGATGATTGAATATCTGCATAACCATCCCCGCCTCAAGCCGCGCACGCTTTTCGCTACCCATTACCACGAACTGGTTGGCCTGGCTGATTTGCTGCCCATGGTGGCCAATTACAATGTGGCTGTCGCTGAGGAAGGAGATTCGGTGGTCTTTTTGCATCAGATTGTGCCAGGGGGCGCGGATCAGAGCTATGGCATTCACGTGGCGCAATTGGCGGGGCTGCCCCGTGACGTAGTCAACCGAGCCCATGAGATTTTGAAGGAATTGGAGGAACATGCCCCCACAACGGCCGTTGAGCCAAGCCGGTTCAATGCTGGCCAACAAGCGGCTCTATTCCCCAAATCAAGCCCCATCCTGGATGAACTCAGCGACCTGGACGTGAACACACTCACGCCGCTGGAAGCTATCAACAAGCTGTATGAATGGAAACGCAAATTTGCAGAGAAAGTGAATAGTTAAAAATTGAAAATTCGTAGTCTCCAATCACGAATCTCAAGGAGATAATCATGTACGAACCTATTCCTTACCAAAGTCCCAATATTGTAAAAGCAAACGGCATTGAAATTTGCTACGATGCCTTTGGTTATCCCCGCCATCCCGCCCTGCTCATGGTGGCAGGCTTGGGTATGCAGCTCATTGGCTGGGATGAAGAAATATGCAGGATGTTGGCGGAACGTGGTTTTTGGGTCATCCGCTACGACAACCGAGATGTGGGTCAGTCCACAAAGTTTGAGGATGCCGGGACACCCAATCCGATGAACGCCTTTGCCGGGAAAGCTGTGGCGGCGCCATACCTTTTAAGCGATATGGCAGCTGATGCCATTGGCCTGTTGGATGCCTTACATGTGGAAAAAGCCCACATTTTAGGTGCTTCAATGGGCGGTATGATCGCTCAGACGGTAGCAATTCATTATGCTGAACGTGTGCGCAGCCTAACTTCTATTATGTCAACCACAGGCAATATAGACGTATCCACACCAACATCGGAAGGGCTGGCATTATTAACATCACCCCCCGCTAAAGACCTGGAAGACGCCATAGAAAAAGAAATCGCCTGGAAAAAGGCAACCAATGGCTCCGCGTATCCAGTTGACGAAGCTAGAGCCAGGGAACGGGCAAAAGCGATCTGGGAACGCGGCATTTATCCAGACGGGGTAGCCCGCCAATTAACGGCGATTCTCGCCTCAGGCAGTCGTCAAGAAGCGTTGAAAACACTCTCTACCCCCACCCTCGTCATTCATGGCCAGGAAGACATCATCGTCCCGGTGGCGGGCGGCATCGCCACGGCTGAAGCTATCCCCAACGCCAAGCTGATGCTCATCTATGGCCTGGGTCACGCTTTGCCCCCTGAGACCTGGCCAGAAGTGGTTGATGCGATTGCCGACATAGCGAAGGATTAACGGTGAAAAATATGCGCAGGGCTATCGTGTGAGTTTGCGCATATTGGGAAATCGGAAATTTTAATTCGTCTTCACCAATTCTTTGCCAAACTTTTGTTTGTAAATGGATGACAACGCCCGCACTTGCTGGTCGGCGTGGTAGCTGCTGCGCACCATAGGGCCGCTCTCAACCCATTGGAAGCCCATTTCCAGACCAATACGCTTAAGTTCAGCGAATTCATCGGGATGGTAATATTTGGCGACAGACAGATGCTGATCTACCCGAGGCTGTAGGTATTGGCCGATGGTAAGGATGTCTACGCCTCGGTCGGTGAGGTCGCGCATCACGGCTAAAACTTCCTCCCAGGTTTCGCCTAGACCCACCATGATGCCGCTCTTGGTCAGCACTTCGGGATCCATCTTTTTGGCGTTTGCCAGGGTGGTCATGGCCCATTCGTATCTATCTTGGGGCTGTACTTTTTTGAAGAGCCGGGGGACGGTCTCTACATTGTGGCCTAGAATTTCAGGGCGAGCATCCATCACGATTTTAAGGGCGTCAGCGTTCCCTTTGAAGTCAGGGATGAGCAGTTCAATGGAGCAGCCGGGTTGTCGTTCACGGATGCATTCGATCACTTTGGCGAAGATGGGAGCGCCGCCATCTTTGCGTTCATCCCGGTTGACGGAGGTGATGACGACGTGGCGCAGGTTCATGGATTTAACGGCCGTTGCCACTCGTTCTGGTTCTGCCCAATCTAATGGCTTTGGTCGGCCTGTTTTGATGTCGCAAAAGGCGCAGCTGCGCGTGCAAATATCGCCCAACATCAAGAAGGTGGCTGTGCCTGCTCCCCAGCATTCACCCATGTTGGGGCATTGTGCTTCTTCGCAAACAGTGTGCAATGATTTGCTGCGCATCAACACGTTGAGCCGTTCATAGTTTTCGCCGCCGGGAATTTTTGCCCGAATCCAGTCGGGGTGCCGCCGCCCAGGTTTGATGGGGGTGCCGTTGTTAATGTGGATTGAGTCTAGTTTGATTTCAGACATGTCGGGTAATCCTTAGTTATTGTTTACTGCCAGCTGTTCGCTGTTTACCGGAACTGCAAACACGTGTGTAAATGCAGCTATAACCGGTTGCAGGAGGTCTGTGGTGGTTAACGGCCGTTCTAAGATTTCTGCCATGCTTACCACACCATGTTCACGAATGCCACAAGGGACGATGTGGCCAAAATGGCTCATATCGGGGTTCACATTGAGGGCAAAGCCGTGACTACTGATGCCTTTGGCGTTGACGCGCACACCAATGGCGGCAATCTTACATGGCCCATCGGGGCGATTGACCCAAACGCCCGTGTAGCCATCGTAACGCCAACCGGCAATGTCAAAGGTGGCCAACGCCTGGATGACCACTTCTTCCAGGTTACGCAAATAACGACGGAAATCAGGTTTGTCGAACCCGGTCAACGCCAGCAGTCGTTTTAAGTTGAGGATGGGATAGCCTACCAATTGGCCAGGACCATGATAGGTAATGTCGCCGCCCCGATCCACCCAACGCATCGTAAAGCCTTGCGCTTCCAATTCTTCTTTGCTGAGCAGCAAGTGGTCTAGTTTACCACTGCGGCCCAGGGTGTAGGTCGGCGGGTGTTCTAGCAGTAGAAATTCATCACCCAATTCTGGGTCTTCGCCGCGTGCAGCAACCTTCTCTTTTTGCAAGTTCCAGGCTGCATCGTATTCAATTTGTCCTAGCCATTTTGCGTCTACGTTCATAAGTCTAAGGGCTGACGATGCCATAAAATAGAGAATGGTATCGTCAGTTTCAAGGAATAGTAAGGAAATGACTTCGTCGTATTCTTTAATTTCCGTTCCTAAGGCTATCCCTCTCGTCAAGAAAAGTCAATAATGAGTAACGGCCGTTATCACTAATTTCTCACCATTTCAACGGCAGTCGTTTCAAACCACGGAACAACACGCCTGAGCGCCATGACAAGTCTGACGGGGGAACAGCCAGGCGCAAGTCGGGAAACCGGCTAAACAAGGTCTGGAGCGCAATTGTGCCTTCAACTCGTGCCAACGGCGCCCCAAGACAGTAATGAATGCCATGCCCAAAAGCGAGATGCTTGTTGTGTTTGCGGGTCACGTCTAAATCATCGGCGTGGTGAAACTGATCGCTATCCCGATTGGCGGAAGTCAGCACCACACGGACGATGTCCCCGCGTTTCATGGGGTGTCCTTTGTAGACCACATCACGCCGTACCCAGCGCGTTGTCGAGGTTTCTACTGGGCCATCGTAGCGGAGAAGTTCCTCAACGGCCGTTTCCCAACCCATGCCCTGCTTCACCAATGCCAACTGCTGTGGATGCTGCAGCAAAGCCAACACGCCGTTGCCGATCAAATTTACTGTGGTTTCATGCCCCGTCACCAATAACAATGCCACCATACTGGAGAGTTCTGGCACAGACAAGCGTTCACCAGCCTCCTCTGCCTGGACTAATGCCGTTGTCAAATCATCTTGGGGCTGACGCTGCCGTTCAGCAAACAAATCTTGCAAATAGTTGACAAATGCCCGCACCTTCCTGCGCCGATCTTTATAGCTGAGACCATGCCGTCCAGGCGCAATAATGGCCTGCGACCACTCCTGCACCTCATCCCGATCCACATCAGGAATCCCCAGCATGTCGGTGATGATGATGGTAGGCAGCGGCAGCGCAAAATCTGCTATCAAGTCCATCTCACCTTGCCCCACCACCTTATCTAACAGCGAATCAGCAATGGTTTGGATGCGGGGTGCCATTTTCTCAACACGACGCGGGGTAAAAGCCTGATTAACTAACCCACGCAGCCGGGTATGATCGGGCGGATCAGAAAAGAGCATATTCTCGTTAATTAGCCGATAGATAAAGGATGGCGTCTGATGGGGTGTGATTTCTTCTGGCAGGCAGGTGTTTTGTTTGTTTTTGACGAAGGTTTCATTGTCTCTCAGCACCTCCACCCCATCTTGGTAACGACTGATATACCAAATGGTGGCACCATTTGGCGCCACGTGGGCATAAATCGGATCGTTTTGACGCAGTTTAGCCAAGGTCGGAAAAGGATTAGATTTGAACTGGGGGCTAAACAGATCATAGCCAAATGATTTTTTCACGAAAGTTCCTGTTTTGTGTCGCAGTTTAGATATGGGGATAACATCAAGTGGAGAGCGGCTCTGGGGTCATCAAAGGTAAGGTGATTCTAAATGTTGTGCCTTCACCTAATCGACTAAAGGCCTTGATGTTTCCCCCAAGACCATCAATATAATCTTTGGCCCAGAACAAGCCAAAACCCATCCCGCCCCCTGATTTTTTCGTTGACCATCCCAGGTCAAAGATGCTATCCAGGTCTTCTTTAGAGATTCCAGAGCCTGTATCTCGCACAACAAGCTCTATTTCAGATTCAGACAGGCGTTTTGTGGAAATCCACAGTTCAAATGGTTTATCCGAGGTAGACATCGCTTCTTCAGCGTTTTTGATGATGATTCTAAACGCTTCAGAAAGCATGTCTCTTGCTGTTTCTACCGCAGGCAAATGTTTTGCAAATTGTAGATAGAGGATCACACCTGTTTCTGTTTTTACTTTTTTTGTGTTTGTGGTGATAGATGTCCGAGGATAAATCTCTGTCATCGCTCGAATCAGACAACCGTGTACGTCAACAGGTTCGTCGCTTTTGTATTCCCACGGTTTATTGAGGTTGTTCAAAATCGTGATGATTTTATCTAATTGGTCAACGACTGTCGGCACCTCATCTAAAATAAACTGTTGGTGCTCAGGTGAAAGTTGAGGGAACATTTGCAATAATTGCACAAAGCCGTTGATATTGCCCACGTAGTTCCGCAGCGAATGCGCCGAGGACACCGTGCTGAAAGCCATCCGGCCAAATGTTTGTGCAATTTGTCTTTGTTCGATCGTTTCTCGGAATAAACGGGCATTATTGATGCCGATGGCAGCCTGTTGACCTAAAGCTGTCAGGACGCTTAATTCCCATTTAGAGAATCTGGGTTTCCGACTGATGACAAAGAGGTTGCCTAAGACTTTGTCGCCCAGGAAGAAGGGAACGGCAGCGACACACTGAATGCCAATCACGTTTTGCATTTCATCTGCGAGTTCTTGGTTAACGACGGGCCGCAAAAGGTCATAGAGGTGATATGAGAGCAAGCAGCTTTCAGAACGGCCGTTTAAGCCACGGATGGCTCTTACACTCAGATTATCCTTAAACTCATCATCATCAAGATAAACAACCGCCTGATCACCCAACAGCGAAACACCGGCTTGTTCTTCAAGTTGGAAAATCATTTGTGCAGATTCATCAATCGCATAAGCACGAACGGGCAAAGCATTATTTTTCTCTAAAGTGGCGACTATTGCCCCAGCATAGCCTAACTCAGCAACAACGGCATCAACAATCTCTTGCAGCACATCCTTCTCATTGGACATATGCACTTGTAACCGGAGAATGATTTGCTCCAGCGATTGCATTGTATCCAAACGACGCTGACTTTGAATGGATGTGGCGGCTTGTTGCCCAAATGCATTCAAAAACTCAATATCACGTTGGGTAAAATGTGCAGACGCAGCTACCATTAAACAGCCCACCATTTCCCCCTGAAGTTGGAAGGGAACTACAATGACTTGTGCGATACAGGCAGCCTTTTGTAATTCATTGGCATCATTCAAAGACAGGTAAGGGGAAAATAGATCATACAAAAAGTCTGAGGTGATAGGCGATAATGGAAAGTCTTCATTTTTCAAGACAGCTTGTACAACCAGATTGTTGTGAAATTGGGGATCTCTTAATTTAAATACCATCCCCCTGCCTAACGCTTCAGTTTCATCTGGAAAGAATTTGTTTGATAATTCTTCGAGAGTTTCGCTTAACTGGTGTGCCCGAATGATGAGAAGATTGCCCTGTTCTACTGTGGAGACCATAGCGCCCATACACCCTAAGCGATTGACCACATCATTGGCAATTTGCTGCAATACGTTCTCTAATTCTGATGATATTTTGGGAACCTGCATCTTAAAAAATCTCTAGCTGCCTGGTATTTTGGGAAAATGTGTTTTTGTTTTTTGGGATTGGTCGTTATCTATTTTAGCATTTTATATCTGTGTTGATAACCCATTTCCGCAGGTGGTGAAAATCGCCATGTGAAACCATGCTCAAACTAAAAAAGCTCACGGCCGTTTTAAAATGTGTGTCGCAATCGTGGCACCACTACCGCCAATGTTTTGTGTCATGGCATAGGTGACGTCGTCAATTTGCGCCGCACCCGCTGCACCACGGAGCTGCAAGGTGGCTTCTGCCAGTTGATACAGACCGGTGGCGCCAACGGGATGTCCACGCCCTTTTAGGCCACCCATCGTGCAAATGGGCAAACGGCCGTTTGGCAAAATTTCTCCTCGCTGCGCCATCGCCACCCCCTCCCCCCGTTCTGCAAAGCCACAGGATTCCAATGACAAGGCCGCCATGATGCTAAAAGCATCGTGCAGTTCAAAAAGATCGATGTCATCCGGGTCAATCCCCGCCTGCCCATAAGCACACTTTGACGACTGCTCAGCCGCTTTCAGCCAAAGCGTTTCCTCACGGTCATGAATGGCAAGCGTATCGGTGGAAACCGAAGAGCCGACCACCCGCACCGCCGCCGGGGCCTTGCTGGCAGGCACCAGTAACAACGCCGCAGCTCCATCACCAATGGGAGAAGCATCAAACAAACTGATCGGATCCGCCACAATGCGCCCTTTTTCATACGTTTGTTGGGTAATAGGCTGCCGGAACATAGCATTTGGGTTCTTGGCGCCATTGGCATGGGCATTGAGAGCAAACGGCGCAAAATCCTCCCGTTGGTACCCATATTCATGCATATAACGGCGCATAATCAAAGCATTCAGACCGACGAAAGTCACCCCTTGGATGATTTCATAATCTGCATCTGCGGCCGTAGCTAAAGCGGCCGTGGTTTGCCTGAAGCCCGTATCCGTCAGTTTTTCTACGCCGATAACCAACACCGCTTCCATATCACCCGCAGCAACGCCTAAAATGCCCTGACGCATGGCGGAGCCTGCCGAGCCACAAGCAGCTTCCAATTTCACAGCTTCTACGCCACGTTGACCCAAATGGTCAGCCACCATGGCGCCCAGATGACGCTGCTTATTCAAACGGCCGCTGGTCATATTGCTGACAAAAATGCCATCCACTTTATCAACGGCGGCATCAGCCATCGCCGCTCGGCCAGCATCAACCGCTAGATGGCGTACGGACAAATCCCAATGTTCACGTACAGGCACTTGCCCCACACCAAGTATTGCCACTTCTTGCATATTTACCTCCGAGAACGTGATAGGTTAGGACTGACGATGAAATAAGACACAGCACAGCATCGCCAGGTTCAAGTTCAGTTTATGTTTCACACAGAAAGCCTAGTTTACCGCTTCCAAGTGTCAGAAACTATCAATTTTCGCGTAAAACCTACCAAAAAGATAAAACGCGACCCATCCTAAAAAGATACGCCGCGTCACTCCTTGCTCATCCCAGACATATGATTTCTGAACGCCCCAGTGGCAGCATCAGTGGGTGGTCCAAAATCATATGTCTACCAACTGCCTACTTCACTTCAATCGTATGCGTCCAGCCATAGGGGTCTGGCAAACGGCCGTTTTGGATGCCGGTGAGCTGGTCAAACAGATGCTGAGATACCGGGCCTACCTCGTTATTGTTGATGATATACTCCTCATCCTTGAAGCCAAATTTACCCACAGGGGCAATGACAGCCGCCGTGCCACAGCCAAACACCTCAGTGATGTTACCTGATTGCAAATCCGCCATCATGTCGTTGACATCAATGGTTTCTTCGCTCACTTCGTAACCCAAATCAGGAGCAAGCTGCAACACAGATTTACGGGTGATTCCCGGCAAAATGCTGCCGCTCAACTGGGGGGTGACAATGTGCTTGCCCTGGTAAACAAAGCAGATATTCATAGCCCCCACTTCTTCAATGAAACGCCCTTCTATGGCATCCAACCACAAAACTTGTGAATACCCCTGCGCCTTAACCGCATCACTGACATAAAGGCTGGCTGCATAATTGCCACCGGTTTTAACAGCACCTGTCCCTCCTTTGACAGCACGGCGATACTCATCGGAGATGTAAACAGGAACGGGAGCAAACCCTTCTTTAAAGTAAGCGCCCACAGGACTTAAAATAATGAAATGGAGATAGGTTTTGCTGGCGTGAACGCCCAAGGCGGCCTCGGTGGCGATCATGGTGGGTCGGATGTAAAGTGTGGCACCAGCTGCGTTTGGTACCCACTCGTTTTCTAGCTCAATCAATTTGATAATGGCCGCCACGTGGTCTTCTTCAGCCACCGTAGGCATCACCATGCGCTGGGCAGACAGGTTGAAGCGTCTGGCATTTTCCCAAGGGCGAAAGAGGTTGATATGGCCATCAGGGCGACGATACGCCTTGGTGCCTTCAAAAATTTCTTGAGCATAATGGAAAACGGCCGTTGACGGCGGCAGTTGTAACGGACGATAAGCACCAATCTCAGCATCATGCCACCCCACACCTGCGGTATACTGTTGGGTAAACATACGATTGCTAAACAGATTGCCAAAACCAAAATCGTCTACAGGCGGGGTTTTCAACGTCGCTTGAGCCAGTGGCAGGATATTGAGTTCCATAACATCTCCTTTAGGGCTGACGATGAAATAAAATACGGCATGGCATCGCCAGTTGTAAGGAACGGCAAGGGAACGACTTCGTCGTATGATTTAGTTTCCGTTCCTCAGAATGCTTTTGCCAGTTTTACCATTTTTTAAGAAAGCTGAACAGGGTAGGAGCGAAACATTGCCCACCCCGACCTCATCTACTAAGATACCAATCATGAAACCCATTATACATCGTGTTGGCCCCTTTTTGATTTACAGCTACACCGTTGTTCTGAGCCTCGGTATTCTGGTAGCGGCTGGCATCACAGGGTGGTTAGCCAGGAAAGAGCAAGTTGAAAAATGGTTCGACGCGCTGTTGGTCTGCCTTGTTTCTGGCCTTATCGGAGGGCGCTTTGGCTTTGTCGTGGCAAATTGGGATTATTTTCAAGAGCAAATGGCTTCGATTCCCCGATTGTGGCAAGGGGGCAGCAGTTATTTTGGGGCGTTGATGGCGGGGCTGTTGGGTTTATGGTTGTGGACGCAAAGGGAACGGGAGAAACGGCCGTTTACCACATATTCAGATCTCCTGGCACCAGGCCTGGCCTTGTTGTGTGCGTTTGGCTGGTTTGCTTGCTGGCTTGAAGGTTGTGCCCATGGTGCCGAAACCACCCTCGGCCCTTTTGCCGCAGATTTACCAGATGCATTCGGCATCTTCAACATCCGTTATCAAACCCAAATCATGGGAATGGTTTGGTCTTTGCTGGTGTTTTTTTTCGCCCTGGCCACCCGTCAGCAAGGGAATGCTGGGCAGCTCTTTTGGGGAACGTGGGCTCTCATCAGCTTAGGTCATGTGGGCATCAGCTTCCTGCGCGGCGATCCTATGCCCATGATTAACTCGTACCGCTTAGACACCATTCTGAACGGAACATTCGTTCTGATTTCGATTATATTTGTGATAAAATATCAAAATCATAGCATGAACCTAAACAAGATGTAGATGATTCTGTCCCGTTTCGTGGGATTCGTCGCTCTGCCCAGAATGACGCCAGGGTACCCGTTCATCTGGCAGCACCCTGGTCTAAACGACCGACTAAAAATGACTCCCTGTCTTTCCTGGGTAAAGAACACTTGACGCGCATCCATCAATTCCATACCCTATTGATGGGTGCGCACGAACAGGCAGCAGCGGGCGTCCGCCCAACAAGGAAAAGAGAAGCAAATGAGTGAAGCAGCAGCCACACCAATTGAAAACAACGATGAACAGGTTCCCTACAAATCAGGGTTTGTCGCCTTTGTCGGGCGACCAAACGTGGGCAAAAGCACCTTATTCAACGCTTTTATGCAACAAAAGTTAGCCATCGTCACCCCACGCCCACAAACCACCCGCACCCGCATGATGGGTATCATCACGGAACCCGAATATCAAATGATCTTTTTAGACACGCCGGGTCTGATCAAGCCACGCCATAAACTGGATGAATTCATGGTGGAAACGGCCGTTTCCACTCTGGAAGACGCCGATGTCATTGTGTACCTGGTTGATGCCCATGAACCACCTGGCGCGGGCGATCATGCCATCGCCAAACAGTTGGCTCCTCTTGCCAAACAAACCAAAATCATCTTAGCCATGAACAAAGGGGATTTGCTCGCCTTCGCGGAAATTTTGCCACGCACCACTGCATACCGGGCGCTGCTACCCCAAGTCGAGGATTGGATCCTTTTTTCTGCCACCCAGGGAAATGGGCGAGATGAGCTGTTCCACATGCTTGTGGATGCCCTGCCAGAAGGACCTCAATATTATCCCGAAGATCAACTCACCGATGTGTTCATCAGAGACATTGCGGGCGAACTCGTCCGTGAACAAATCTTTTTGCAACTACGCGACGAAATTCCCTACGGAACGGCCGTTACCGTTGACGCATTTAAAGAACGAGACAACGGCCTCACCTACATCAATGCCACCATCTACATTGAGCGCGATTCCCACAAACGCATCATCATCGGCAAAAATGGCAAACAACTGCAACAGATCGGGAAAGCGGCACGTCAAGAAATCGAAGAGTTGATAGACGGACGCGTATTCTTAGAATTATTCGTTAAAGTGGAGCCAAAATGGCGGCGCCATGAAAAAGCCCTGAAACGTCTCGGCTATCAAATGGAGAAGTGAAGAGTGAAAAACGACCACATACGCCCGACAGCTTCACTCATCAATCTTTGCTCTTTCGCAGAGAAATAGGAGACCCCATGACCACAGAGGAAATCACCCACAGTCGTCGTAATTTTTTGAAAACGGCTGCCTTAACGGCCGTGGCCGCCACAGCCACCGGTGCTGGAATAGCCAAAATATCATCCGCCGGCCAGTCCGCACCCACGATTGTTGACACGGCGTCTGTGGCTGTACCCCAAGCACAAGCTGTCCTCACTAGCCATGAGGATTTAGCTGAACTTTTCTCGAAACTGGCTGCATCCCAGGCCGAAAACGTTCGTCTCCAAGCCGAGTTAGATGCCGCTCAAAGGAATTTATCCGCCTGGCAGCAAAGCAGCAGCAACAATTCCACCCAGCTCGAAACCCTTACCAGCGAATTAAACAGCGCCCATGCAGAAATCAGCGTCTTGAGTGGCTTAGTGGCCTTGTATGAGCAGTTGGATGAGATCGATGTGTCGGCGGTGATGCAAGATGGATTAACGGCCGTTTCCGAATCAATCGACACCTTAATCGAGACCTCCCCCTTGCTATCCGCAGGGATTGAAGCGGGGCAGGAAGCCTTAGACGAAATCGAAGCGCATCTTCCTTTACTAGAAAACGGCCGTGTCTGGCTGCAGCGGCACAGCGAAAAACTACAAGCCTACTTCGATAACCTGGAAGGACTGCTGCAAAAAGCAGTTGACACCGTTGAGCCCTTCCTGCAAATGTTAACCAACTGGTTTGCCGATGTGCGCCAATGGCTGCCCTTCAGCTTCGGTGAGAAAGCAGAAGGTATCATGGCCTCGGCCACCACATTACTCAGTGAAACACCCCACACCGTGAACGGCTTAAACACCAACATCATCCAACCTCTAGACCATTGGCTGGCACTTGAAGATGGCGATATTCGCTTGCGCCAAAGATTAGTCAAACCACTGCGGGAAAAAGTCATCACCAAAGCAAATGACATGAATCAACAAGCTATCCTTGTCAAACAAACATATGATGAAAAAGTAGCTAATCCTCTGGAAACGGCCGTTGCCCAAAAACAAGCCTTACGCGAAACCATTAACCAATACCGGCAAAACAATCAACCTTCATAAAACCCTTGCCCTAAAACCCAGCTTGTTATAAACTTCCGCCGCATTTTAAAATACCCATCAGACGTTTTGTCAAAAAAATCAAGAAAGCTTGGCCAATTATTAAATCCAATCGTCAAATTCAAAGAAAAAATTTGACGAAAATTTTCCTTTAGCTATACTTGTCCTTCGGTGCAGGTTCTGAGTCATTCAAAAGCTTTCAGACCATTTAACATATGCAAAACCAAGTTGCCAACGTAGCTCAATTGGCAGAGCAATGCTCTTGTAAAGCATAGGTTATGGGTTCAAGTCCCATCGTTGGCTTGGGGTAAATACAAAAACATGGGTCAGTGTCCCGAGTGGCAAAGGGGGCGGACTGTAAATCCGCTGGCGGAAGCCTTCGTAGGTTCGAGTCCTACCTGGCCCACCTACTGAAGCCCAATAAATCATTGGGCTTCATACTTGTTTTTCAAAGAACACCCAACACCAGTGCCCACATAGCTCAGTGGTAGAGCACATTCTTGGTAAGAATGAGGTCATGGGTTCAAGTCCCATTGTGGGCTCTCTACCCCGTCATCTTCACGCTAGGGTGACGGGGTATTTATATGAAAAGGTAACATTCAACTTAGTATGGATACATCGGATAAAGTCCGGTTATCCACAAAAACTTTTGAGGGTTTGAAAATGGCCAAAGAAAAATTTGTGCGCGAAAAGCCACACGTAAATATCGGAACCATCGGTCACGTTGACCACGGTAAAACAACCCTGACAGCGGCCATCACAAAGACGTTGTCGATGAAAGGGTTGGCAGACTTCTCTGCATTTGATCAAATCGACAATGCTCCCGAAGAACGCGAACGCGGGATCACCATCGCTATCGCTCATGTCGAATACGAAACTGAAACCCGTCACTACGCTCACGTAGACTGCCCCGGTCATCGTGACTACATCAAAAACATGATCACCGGTGCTGCGCAGATGGATGGCGCTATCCTCGTCGTTTCCGCGCCTGATGGCCCGATGCCCCAAACCCGCGAACATGTCCTCCTGGCTCGCCAGGTGGAA
>PDWJ01001497.1_pt1 | contig 56823 bp, 48 predicted proteins | sample 1430881 | NCBI WGS metagenome assembly PDWJ01 (sample SAMN01162460, study PRJNA174530) | Oral metagenome, whole genome shotgun sequencing project. | biome: Marine environment; feature: Marine mammal; material: Swab sample of the gingival sulcus; isolation source: swab sample of gingival sulcus...
TAAATTGGATGTATGAAGAAGGCGATGATGATATGCTGGAATACGGAGAAGAATTTCTTGAAGATTTCCGAAGACTGAATTTTCACTTTATTCAAAAAGCTCGTGATGAATAAATGTGTGTCGCTCGTCTGGCTGTTGTCAGAATAAAGAGGAGCCTGGAATCATGAGCGATGAAAATACGGCACCGAACAACGAGTAAATGCAACCGCAACTCCTCGATGACTATGCAGACCTCAACAAAAACATGAACAACTTAAAGCGATGAACAGTCGCAAGGATGTTTTCTTCTCAACATTTGCAAGAGATTTGGAATCACCTCTGACACGATCGCTTAAGTTAGTACAATTTGTTGTAGATAGTATAGAACTCTTCGGACAAAGAATAACCTGGTAGTCCATTCGAATAACGGTGAATGATATGGATTCGCACAAGACAGAAGGAATGAAAGCGACCATTCTTGTTGTCGACGATACACATGCGAATTTGCATTTACTGATGGAGATGTTAACGCAAGAAGGGTATTCTGTTTTCACAACAAAACGCGAACAAGGCGGAAGCGGGCTTGGTATAAATATTGTGTACAATCTTGTCACCCCTAAACTACAAGGTGACATTCCATGTAAAAGCCAGCCTGATGTGAGATGACACAGTTTTTAATCCGCGTGCCTCTCAATCAAGCTATTGACCATAAACGCAAGCTGTTTGCATGACGTTTCCTGACCTGATCTTGCTCGACATTATGATGCCTGGGATGTCAGGCTATGAGGTTTGCAAACAGCTGAAAGTACATGATGAAACGCGGGATATTCCGGTGATTTTTATGAGTGCCCTTTATGATGTGCCGGATAAAGTCAAAGCGTTTGCTGTTGGAGGGGTTGACTATATCACTAAACCTTTTCAAGCTGCTGAAATATTGGCTCGTATCCATACTCACATAACTCTGCGGAAGTTGCAAAAAACGCTTCAGCTGCAAAATGACCAATTACAGCAGGAAATCCTCGTACGTGAACGCGCTGAAAGTGCTATGCGATTGCGTAATTGGGAACTTGAGTTATTAACGCAAATGAATACAGCGCTTCAAACTTGTCGTGGAGAACCGGACACGTACACCGTGATGAAGGATATGTGCCAACAATTATTTCCTTCATCATCGGGAGGAGTGGCGCTTATTGCCGAGTCGCGTTCTTCGCTTGATGTTGCTGTTACATGGGGAAAGGTTCCCTTTCCTAAGGTTCAACTCTGCGACACTCCTCTTCTCAATCGTTTTCATGGGCATATTTATACGTTCGAACAAGTCAGGCAGGCTCCTCTACATCTTGCCTGTCATGCGGTTGAAGCTGATGAGTGGGAGCCTTATGCTTTGAGGAATGCATCAGGACAAATGCTAGGGGTTCTGCTGCTCTCCTTTGCACGACCTGAGTCCAGGCGTTCTGACGATGACGATGTGCGTCGTATGGCTGAATCGCGACTCCTTCTGGCGAGGCGAGTCGCGGAACAGTATGCCTTATTTCTCATGAATCTTCGGCTGCGGGAAGAATTAAAACGGGAAGCCATTCGCGATCCTCTGACGGATTTGTTCAACAGGCGGTATATGGAGGAAGCGCTCATCCGAGAGTTTCAACGGGCGGAACGACACAAGACTTCTGTTGGAATTATTATGCTTGATATCGATCATTTTAAACAGTTCAATGATAGGTTTGGGCATGACATTGGCGATCTGATTCTTGAACAGCTTGGTCTGTTATTGCAAAACAGCATCCGAGGTGGAGATGTTGCGTGTCGTTATGGGGGAGAGGAATTTTTACTTATTTTGCCGGATACCACGCTTGAGACAACCACATTACGAGCACAAGAGCTTTTAAAACGAGCACGAGGGATTCAGTTCTTAGGGCAACATGGCATGCATCATATTACAATATCATTGGGTGTCTCAGTGTTTCCTGTCCATGGTCACAATATCCAGCATGTTGTCAATGCAGCAGATATGGCTCTCTACCAAGCAAAAAATCATGGTAGAAATCGGGTGGAAATCGCTTCATTATAAGGGTAGACCAGTTGGCAAAAAGTTGGCAGAACTATTTCTGCCAACTTTTTGAAATTATTGACGATTCGTTCTAATATCGTCTCCGAGGGGATTGATCTTGAGTTTCATAATATTCTTCTCTTTCATATTCTCGTACGGCATCGCCAATAACAGCGCCTGCCATTCCTCCGACAGCTGCTCCGATAAGGGTGCTTTCAGTATCTTCACCAATATCATGGCCGATAACAGCCCCGACCGCCGCTCCGGCAAGCGCTCCTTGCTGGGTTCGATAGGCGGTGCCGCAGCCTGTGGTGAGGCTGAGAAGCCCCACAACTAATAAAAGTCCGACATATGTTCTCATAGACTGTACCTCCTGTTCGCCTCCAGCCAATGCGCATGTCCCAATTCATTTGTTTTTACGCAGAAGCCGTGAGGCAAAATAATTGAAAAAATTCTATGGACATTTTCTAAAAGAGCAACGATTATGCCATAAATAAGAGTGAAGGAGAATCGCGAAAGAGAGAATCAGATAACCCTGCGATTTGTCTTGAGTTAAAATGGAAAGGACGGGAAGTAGACACTCTCGCGGTCAGTGGGCCGAGAAATATTTTCGGAATTAATATTTCTTGTACCACTGCTCTATTTCTTGATTTCACGTGAGGAGAGGATGATGGCATTTACTCATTTTGATGAAGAAGGGCAGTCGCGCATGGTTGATGTGGGGGAAAAAGCACTGACGAAACGGGAAGCTGTCGTCCGTGGCTGTATTAAGATGCAGCCGCAAACGTTTGAGATGCTCGTGAATAAGGAAATGCACAAAGGAGATGTTCTGGAAGTCGCCAGGGTGGCAGGCATCATGGGGGCAAAACAGACAAGCGCTTTGATCCCCATGTGTCATCCCCTCAATCTTACTGGCATGGACATTCGCTATCATCTCCACAGAGAGATGTCCTGCATCGAGATTGAAGCAACCGCCCGTATTACTGGGAAGACTGGTGTGGAGATGGAAGCTCTAACGGCAGTGTCTGTCACAGCATTGACGATCTATGATATGTGCAAAGCTGTCGACCGGGGGATGGTTATTTCAGACATTCGTCTCATTCGGAAAAGTGGCGGGAAAAGCGGAACGTTTGAGGCTGAATACTAGGGGTGGTCTCGTACGAGTTACAGAGGTTTTTTACGAATCACAAAGGCACAAAGTACACAAAAAAACTTCGTGTCTTCGCGCTTTCGTGACAAAAATTTATGGTAAAACGTGATTACTATGAAGTGCTCGGGGTGAGTAAAACTGCTTCAGACGCAGAACTGAAAAAGGCATACCGTCGTGCAGCCCTTAAATACCATCCTGATCGGAATCCGGGAGATCCGGCGGCGGCTGAACACTTTCGAGAATCGGCCGAAGCGTATGAAGTGTTGTCCGATCCAGAGCAACGACGGCAGTACGATCAATACGGGCACGATTTTGAGAAACGGCAACAAGCCGGCGAGCCCGCTTCTTCGGCTCCACCACCACATCAGGAACCTTCCGATATTATGGAAGAGCTCTATATCGAACTCGGCTGGATGCTGGTGAATGAACATGGTCGCTATATCCCGTCCGATATTTTTGATGTGACATTTCACGAGGAACTGCAAACTGGCATCAAATTGCCATTCGTGTATGAGCGGACGCACCACCCGGCGACTAATTATCCGGTAACCTGGATGAAAAAAATTAAAAAAAGTACGGCTGGCGCAAAAAAACGAGTTTCAAAGGAGGATTCCCATGTACCATATCTCAAAGAGGCGCTTGAAGAGGTCGGTCTGGCAATGGAAGACTTATCATTCTCGGAATTGCTGCAATTTTCGAAAGATATTGGCGTTTCTCTCGGCGTGAAAGTCTTAAAGACGCTGGTCGGACGAAAATGGTAACCTTTGGGAGACATGGAAACGAAGAGGCCGGATAAAACCCGTACTGTTCAGAAACGTGAAAAATGCAAGAGAATACTGGAATGAATATTACAAGACTCCCTGATGAAGTCGCCAACCACATTGCCGCAGGTGAGGTGATTGAACGCCCGGCGTCGGTTGTGAAAGAATTGGTCGAAAATTCTATTGATGCCGACGCAACGCAGATTGACATCGAGATCGGAATTGGCGGCAAAGCGTACATCCGAATTCGAGATAATGGTCACGGCATGACGCAAGAGAATGCACAGCGAGCCTTCGAACGTCATGCGACCAGTAAGATTGCCTGTACGGAGGATATATCCAACATTTCGACCCTGGGGTTTCGCGGTGAGGCGTTGCCAAGCATTGCATCAGTGTCAAAGATGAAACTGATGACGCAAACAGCTGATTCTGTCATAGGAACCCGTATCGAAATTCATGGGGGCGAAATTGTACATGTGCAAGAAAGCGGTGCCACAACCGGAACGTACATTGAGGTCAACGACTTATTCTATAAAACCCCTGCCAGATTAAAATTTTTAAAAGCGCCGGCAACGGAAATGAGCTATATTAACGCAATTATCACCGATCAAGCTCTCGCCAATCCACATCTCGGTTTTACCGTCAAGAACAACGGGAAAGAGCAGCTTCATCTTCCGGCAGACAGCACGCTTCAACAACGGATTGCCGGATTGTTCGGACGTGATATTGTGCGCAATGTGATTGAGATTCATCAATCTGCGGGAAGTTTAGAGCTACGGGGCTTTATCGGATTACCATCGTGCAATCGGACAAATCGTACCTATCAAAAAATAATCATTAATGGCCGGCCGGTGAAAGATCGCGTCATTGGCCATGCTATCCAACAGGGCTACGATACCTTAATTCCGAAACGGCGGTTTCCAGTCGTCTTTCTCTTTTTGTCAATCCCCGTCCAGCTTGTGGATGTGAATGTACACCCGACGAAGACCGAAGTGCGCTTTGTGAATTCGCAAACGATCCACGATCTTGTCAGAAGGGGGATTCGGGATACCTTGAGCGCTGCTCTGAATAGAAGCGCGCTTCCTTCATTTGCGGGCTCTGATGATGTTCGAAACGTTTCCGATGATGCACCCCAGCAAATTTCTTTGCCGTCCACTCCCGCCCAGGAGGAAAGTTCGCCTTTTTTGCCAGAGTTTCCAGAGGCCGAACAAGTCATTCAGCCGGTAGAAACATCATCATCTGATCATTTTTCCGAAGCTTCCGCCCCACCTTCTGTGCCGTTTGAGCCTTCTCGATCACAACGCTTCTCTTCATCCGCCTCTCTGGCCTCACAGGAGCATCTGGCACACTCAATGCACAGTGGGCCATCGACCTTTTCTCGCATGCGTCCTATCGGACAGTTTGATGAAACCTATATTTTAGCTCAAGCAGACGAAGAATTGTTTATCATCGATCAACATGCGGCCCACGAACGGGTTTTTTATGAAAAATTGAAGCAGCAATTTCAAACGCGCGAAATCGACATTCAACAATTACTATTTCCGGTATCGATTGAACTGTCTCATCGTGAACAGGCTGTCCTGGAAGGGGCTTTGAAGACCTTGCAGGACTATGGCTTTGAACTCGAACCTTTTGGAGGAACGACATATCTTTTAAAGGCTGTTCCGGCCTTACTTGCCAAAGCCGATTATAAAAAACTCTTGTATGATATCATCGATCAACTCGATGAATCACAGAAGGCCGAAAGTATTGAGCGCAAGTTGGATGAGATCTTTAGCGTTATGGCTTGTCATGCCGCAATCCGAGCGCATCAGCGCCTGCAGGATTCTCAAATGATTGCCTTGTTCCGACAGATGGACGCCCTTGCTTTACCCTATACCTGCCCTCATGGGAGGCCGACAGTTATTAAAATCAGCCTGAATGAGCTCGAGAAAAAATTCGGGCGCGTCGTATAAAAACACACGGTGACTATTTTTTTCTCTTTTTAAGGTTGACAAAATCTCAGGGATTTGTAAGAAAGACTATATACCGGACGCTTAGATCAGCGGTAGATCGCTGCCTTCACACGGCAGAAGTCACTGGTTCAAATCCAGTAGCGTCCATATCACAGCCTGACGCGGAAACGTGTCAGGCTTTTTTATTTGGAGAAATGCCACATGGGAAAAATTCTTGGACTGGATGTTGGTGATAAGACAATTGGTATTGCTCTGAGCGACGAGTTAAAATGGACGGCTCAGGGATTGATGACGTTACGGAGGCAAGGGAAAAAGAAGGATTTCCCTGCGTTATTGAAGGTGATAGACGACCATGATGTCGAAACTGTCGTGATTGGCCTGCCAAAAAATATGGATAACAGCCTTGGAGAGCAAGCAGAAAAAGCTCTGAAGTTTTCCAGGATGCTGGAAGGTCGGCTGACGAAATCGGTAAACGTCGAACTGTGGGACGAGCGCCTGACAACCTCGGCGGCTGAGAGAACGCTTCTTGAAGGGAATGTCAGTCGAAAAAAACGGAAAGGCGTCATTGATACACTCGCCGCCGCCTTTATTCTTCAGGGGTACCTGGATGCTCACTCCGAGTAAGAGTGCTATTTTTTTATCACCCAGGCCAAAGCACACAGAGATCTTCTTTCAGAGGTTTTTCTTTGTGCGCTTTGTGCCTGGGTGGTTTGTCAACACATGTGACAAAATTCAGTATTGTCACGAATCCTTAATAACCTGGAAACTTTTATGAATCCACTGAGATTTTCTGAGATTTTACGCAGGCGAGGGGTATTTTTTTCTTGCGTTATTTAACAATGTGATCTACGCTCATACCTGAATCTTAGTGAAAATGCTCTTCTTCTCTTGCTAATCGCGCGTTGTCATAAAGAATTCTTCGGCGGAGGTTTTTGAAATGATGTGTCGTTATGTTCACTCTCAAAGAGGCTTTTCTTTTGTTAAAATTCTGCTTGTCCTCGTTGTTCTTGCCGGGATCGCGTTGTATTATATGCCCCATATCAGCGGAGACACGCTCTCTATCGTGAATCAAATCAGCGGTAGAGTCAAAGGAGTGGTGAGTGTATTAAGTAGCCGTGTGAAGCTCCTCAGTTCAAAAATATCCGAAGGGTTTGAGGGCACAACGACAAAATTGTCGCGAAAATTGGAAGCGCTTCTCGATTCACTGCATTTAAAAAAATACGCGGCTCAAATTGCTGAATTTCGAGAAGACTGGGAAGAGGCAATGGGTGACTTGATTGAAGCCTCGAAGTCTCGAGGTTTCGAGATGGGACAAATTCAGCAAAGTTTTGATCAGTATAACGCCGAAGAGCGCAGTTGGAGACGAGTCGAGTCCCAATATTGGGAGGAACTTCGCGCCCAAACCCAAAAGGCCATAGAGAAAAGCTTTCATCATTTTTTAACGCAGCCTGTCGGGTGCAGTGATTATACCGTTGAGTTTAAAAAAATTCAAGCCATTGGAGCGTCTTTCAACGAAGACACCTTCGAAGGCTACAGCAACGCTAAAAAATTGAGTGAAGAATTGTATAACCCACGGTCCTTGGATTTTGTGATCACATTGTTCGGATGGTTACGTATTGCGGGAATTTATACTCCTGCTGGAAGTTGGGAAAGTGATTGGTTTATCCAGCAGTTGACGCAAGCCATTAGCACTGGCCAGAACAGTTCGACGAACTATCCGGCCGTCATTCAGAATATCGAGCGTCAGACAGGCTCGCAGCAGGTCTATCGAATTCTTGGCGCTATTGTGATTGCCGAAATCTATTTGAGTTATGATTTAGTGAATTCAGCGTTAGAATTTTATGATGAAGCGCTTCGAGATTTATATGAGTTGACAGAATATTATGAGCGTCGCGGCCTGTACTCTTACACAACCCTCGGACTCCACATGGCGTTAGGGTTAATAAATGAACGAATGTGCAGCAATAACGATCTGGCGATGAAAGAATTTAAAGATGTGATTGCAATCGCTCGCAGGCTGGGGGTATCGTGTGATCGGTATAATGAAGCGCACTATCATTTGGGGGTTATGAATCTGCAGATTCGAGAACGGGCGACCATCCTTCCGAAGTTTACAACAGTGGACAATCCCCGCACTCAAACGGTTGGCGAGTTGCGAACGACCCCGACGCCAAGGCCGCAGCTCGTCGCAGCGTCTGGAGCAACGGATGGTAAGGTGATCAAAGGAACGATTGGCGATGAAAATAGCCGTAGCGCCATTTCTATTCCAACACCTGCTCCGCTGGACTCAGAGGGTACTTCCAGAGGGGTCGCGGAGAGTGCCCGCCCTGAGCGTCCATCTTCTGGGGTGACCTCAATCGAGCCGGTCGCACCAGCGGCGACATCGCCTTCTGCTCCCGTTGCTACATATGGCGAGGGAGAAGTACAGGTTGGAACGGTTGATGTGAGGAATCGGCGCAAGGAACGTGATATCCGTTTAGTCCCTCGGCAGGAACTCGGTAAAAAAACGATCAGAATGAACTTCACGCTCGATCAGTTGTACGATTTGTCAAAGATTCCGGATGATGCGGCAAGGGAATTCGAATGGTTCCTGAAATGCCGAAATCAGGGGGATGAAGCTGATATCGCTCGCTACGTGGTGGACAAGTATTTAGGGAGATAGCGCAGAAGAATATTTTCGAAGACAGGGCGAACCGTGAGAAGAAAAAATGGTTCGCCCTGTCTTTTTCTTACAGAATCTCAAGCTGCACTTTCGCAATGCCTGCGTCGATGACTCCTAGAATTTTTGCAGCTTCGCTGGAAAGATCGATAATCCGATTCGGCTTGTAAGGGCCGCGATCGTTCACCCGAACAACCACATGTTTCCCATTGTCTAAATTGGTCACACGGACCAGTGTGCCGAAAGGATACGAGTTATGAGCCGCTGTCAGTTCGTTTGGATCGTAAGGCTCGCCGCTGGCGGTCAGATGGCCTTGAAAGATTTTCTGATAGTAGCTGGCAAGTCCGACATTAATCTGTTTAGTCCGGAACGCATTTTCATCAAGGAGTCTTGATTGCGGTGATGGCGAGACGAGTGTTGGTTGAGGTTCTCTTTCCGGGGTTGGAATTGCCAAAGGCACATTTCTGGCAGGTGTCTGTGTTCCGGAGGTTTGCTGACGACGGCGTTCGGTCGAGCATCTTGCCACGAGAACAATACAGATGAGTAGGAATGTAATGAAAACGAGTTCAACCTTCAAGGCAGCTCGATAGAAGCTGTTTTCTTTCTTTTTTCTATTTTTCAAAGGCAATGAATGAATGAAAACGACGAGTACAGCATTTCAGAAAAACATATCGACCTTTCGTGGTGAGCGTGTCGAACCACAACCACCCTTCGACACATTCAGGGCGAACGGCTATATGTCTATCTACGTACTGACGGAATGCTGTATTACAATAAATTGCTCGCTAATTCGGCAAGCTCTGAGCGCTCTCCTTTTTCAAGTGTAATATGGGCATACAGCTTCTGACCCTGCATTTTTTCGATTAAATAACTTAAGCCGTTGGATTGGCTGTCCAGATAAGGATGGTCGATCTGAAAGATGTCACCGGTAAAGATCATCTTTGTCCCTTCTCCAGCCCGTGTAATAATTGTTTTGACCTCGTGAGGCGTGAGATTTTGGGCTTCATCCACGATGAAGTACACTTTGACCAAGCTTCTCCCTCGAATATAGGCTAGTGGGGAGATGACAAGTTTTTCATTGTCTAAAAATTCTTTAATTCGGCGATACTGGCTTCCGGACTCGGGAAATTGGTGTTGAATGACTCCGAGGTTATCATAGAGCGGCTGCATATACGGATCGAGCTTCGAATGAACGTCCCCGGGGAGAAAACCGAGATCTTTGTTGCTCAAAGGCACAATAGGGCGAGCCATAAAAATCTGTCGGAAATCTTTCCGTTGCTCCAGACCAGCTGCCAGGGCTAATAATGTTTTTCCGGTTCCGGCTTTGCCTGAGAGGCTGACAAGCTGTACGTCATTATTTGTGAGAGCATGAAGCGCAAAGGTTTGCTCCGAATTGCGAGGCGTAATGCCGTATGCCGAAAATTTATCAATCCGTTTCACCGTATCGTTGAAGGGATCATAAGTTCCCAGCACAGACTTCCTCTCATTGCGTAGAATCATGTATTCATGCGCTCGTAACGGCTCCTGAAGCTGTAGCTCTGCAGAGTCGACTTCATATGGTTCCTGATAGAGTTTATTAATGCACTCTGTAGGAATGTGTTCTTCTATGCGACGGCCTGTATAAAGCATCGAAATGTCTTTGACACGATCCGTGGTATAGTCCTGCGCGAGTAGGCCGACAGATTTGGCTTTCATGCGAAAATTTCCATCTTTTGTCACCAAAATAACCTGTCGTTCAGGATGCTCTTTGGCATGATGATAGGCGATGTTTAAAATGTGATGATCGGCTTGTTGCGGAGAAAAATTCAGTGCCAAATCGTCATGGAACGTTTGTTCGAGTTTGATGAGAATATTCCCATGCCCTGGCCCGATTTTGACTCCAGTGTCGAAGAATTTGTCTTCACTCAACGAATCGAGATCCCGAATAAAGGCGCGAGCATGATAATTAATCGTTTCATTCCCTTTTTTAAAATGGTCGAGCTCTTCCAGGACCGTGATTGGCAGAATAACATCATGCTCTTGAAAATTATAGATACACGAACTGTCGTGAAGGATGACATTGGTATCAAGAACAAAAATCTTTCGTTGTTTTTGGGGCATAATATGCTCATTTCCTTAGGCGTTGTGTCAGACGTGTTAAACAATATGACGATCTCATCATACTCTGGTTCATCATGTCAACAAGAAAATATGTTATTTAATGGGAGAAGGTTGCAGTGACAACACAATCCCGTCCTTGATGCTTTGCCCGATAGAGAGCCTTATCGGCTGCATGAATAATATCCCTGGCGTTGATGCCGTGCCGTGGAAGAGCGGCGACTCCCAGAGAAATCGTGATCGAGAGAATATTTTCTTGATAACGAATCTGGAGCTCTTTTGCCATGATTCGTAATTCTTCTGCTCGCTGACGAGTATCAAGAAGGGATGCTTCTGGTAAGATAAGCAGGAATTCCTCTCCCCCGTATCGGCAGGCAATATCTTCAGCCCTGGTATGACGCCGTAATAATCCTCCGAGCTCGCGTAACACGATATCTCCTGCTGCATGGCCATAGGTATCATTGAACACCTTGAAATGATCGACATCGAGCATCATGATGCCCAGTGACGTATTATGGCGTTGAGCGCGTCGAGCCTCCCGACTGAGCGATGCTTCCATGTGCCGCCGGTTAAAAAGCCCGGTCAATGGATCGATCATGGATTCACGCTGTAATGTCTCTCGAAGGCGTAAATTAACTAATGCGAGCGCATAGTGCTCGACAACCCCGGTAATGACGAGATGACGTGACTCGAAAATACGTTGACACTCTTGCTCTGTATGCTGTTTGGAGCATTGAGTAAAATCGATCGATAAAATAGCAAGAATCTCACCAGATATCCTCACGGGAAAGCTTTGACAATGGGAGTCAGCAGAACAGTTGATATCGCGAGGTAATGAATTTGCGTTGAATGAAGGAATGATCGGTGATTGCTCACGATCAAAGTTCCAGGCCTCATCAATATCGAGGGTTCGAATCTTCCCGGGAGGGTTTCCCCAGAAAGCCGCTTCATACAATGTCTGCTGACTCTGGTTCACGATTCGCAGTGTCCCTGACGTTAAGGGGAAAAGTTGGCGGCAAACGTTGATAACGACAGCATATGTTTCTTTTTCCGTTTGACACCGTTGCAGTGAATCGCTCAATGTGTTTAACAGTAATAATTCCTGAGTGCGCTGTTTTAAATCACGTTCAACATGCTTCCGGCTTGTCACATCTTGAATAACGCACACGGCAAAGCTGGTCGATGATGGGGGATGGACAGCTCTTGCCGTATTGACCGATATGGGTCGTATCTGGATGTCAAGATGACGCCGTAAGATGGGATCCTCCCCTTCGTATTCGTAACTTCGATTATGAACAAGCGCTTTTTTCGAGTCGTGTAAAAAAATTCTCAAATAGCAGCTTGGCTCAGAACATTGGGGATGAAGCAACTCGTGAATCGTTTTTCCCTTTACGTTCAAGACTTCACCCAATTGCCATTGTTCTACAGTACGGTTTGAGCGGATAATTTGCCCCTGCCTGTCAAGCAGACAAATGACATGGACAAGCGAATCAGCAGTCGATTCCCACTCCTGCTTGGCTAACTCAACTTGTTTCATGCTCTCTGTCAGCACATCCTCAGTTCGTTTTCGCTCAGCAATTTCCCGGTGTAATTGTTCATTTTTTTCTTCCAGCAAGAGGTTTTGTTGCTCTAAACGCAGATTTTGAGCCTTGAGTTGTTCTTGGAGCTTTTGGTTTTCTAAATGTGTATTCAGGCGAGCGATAACTTCTTGATGGTGAAGAGGTTTGGTCAGATAATCGATTCCCCCTGCTTCAAAACCCTTGATTTTATCTTCAGGGTGCGACAGGGCCGTCATAAAGATGATAGAAATATTCTGAGTTCGTGTATTACCTTTAATACGGCGACAGACTTCAAACCCATCGATTCCCGGCATCATGACATCGAGCAAAATCAGATCCGGAACAACCGTTTCAAGTTGTTGCAATGCGTCTTCACCATTCTGAGCAATAAGTACATTGAAGCCAACCTCTCCAAGATAATCAAGGAGTACATGTAAATTCGTAGGGCTGTCATCAACGATAAGGATGGTTTCTTTTTTCATAAGCTAGCTGGTTGCTGGTCTTCAAGCCATTTAAATTCGTGTGATATTCTATCGAAAAATAGAATGTACTCCCCTGGCTAGGTTCACTAGACATTGATATCTGGCATTCTGATCGATCTGTGCTCCTTCTAGGGCTTTTTGCAAATTATCTCGTTGCTGTTTGATGACATGAAAATCGCGATATGTGCGAATGGCTGAAGTGACTGCTGTCGAGAGCCCTTGACTGGTGAGCATCGATTTGACTTTATAATCGTTGATATCATAATCCGTGATAATCGTTCGTTTCGGAGCGAGCCCAGGCTGACCGGTATACAGAATAATCCGAACAATCATATTGTGCAGTTCTTCTCGAATAAAGCGAACGACATCCAGACCGGCATGCTCAGTCTCCATGACGACATCTAATAAGATTAACGCGATGTCAGGATGTTCTTTGAATAATTGGATGGCCTGCTTACCTGAATACGCATGAAAGAATTTGATTCCTCGTTGATCGAAAGCAAAATCTTCGAGGACTTTGCAAGTGATGGCATGTATCCCTTTGTCATCATCAACGATCATAATCTTACAGGGAGGGGATTGTAGCTTAGGAAAAACGTTGGGCTTCTCTTCCGCAAATGTAACAAATGGATCGTCAGAGGACTGTAGTTTAGAGAAGACTCTGGACTCCTCTTCCGCAACTGTGATGAGTGGATTATCAGGAGGTTGCCGAATCGATCCATTATTCTTCATAATTCCTACGTTCTCCTGTTTATGGCAGCATCATTATGGCATCCATAATGACCAATTTTGTTACTAAAATTCTTCTCTAATAAAGTTTGAGATGAATTGGGAAATTTGTCAATATAAATCCATCATTGTAGAATGAAATCGCGAGAATATCAACCTTTGAGCAGCAGCACAATGCGTTTTCTCTCACGATGAAATTTTTTGGAACTGAGATTTCGTACGTTTTGGTCTCCTGCTCGTCAATAAAGTCACTTTTGCTTCCCTTGCCATACAGTTCTTTCTTTCTTAGATTCTCCGTTGGAGGTTACCAATGTCATGATGAGCTGTGTCTCTGAGTTGGTTTTCGATCCTTTTGATTTGAGACGCGCGAACACTGTGATAATGATTATTTTTGTGATGTTCGCCGCAGTTTCAGAAAACACGAGACATCCAGGACATGGTAGAGAACGAAAAACGCATAATAATGCTGTTGTCAAGGGAAGGTCCATTCACCAAGTGAGAATTGACCTCACAGGGGAAAATGGGATGGGCTACCGCCGTCAAGCTGGTCTCCCGCCTTGAATCGGAGACTCATTATCCGGTAAAGTACTTTTTCCCCTTCACGACAAAACGTAAACAGAATTTACTTGACAACCTTCTAAATAGGGCGGACGAAACAGAAAACTTTCGTACTGAGATAGAGATGTGAGTACGCATTACTGGTACAGTGTTTCAGACAACACGAGACATCTCACAGAGCTCACAACGCATACGGAACAACGCTCTGTGACACTCCGTGTGCTCTGTGAGAGAGTATGTGTACGTCTTTCCGACACGGTGTACTAGGGCTCTGTCAAAATTGAGGTGATGGATTCGTACATGTTAACATCCCTGTTCGCCGATACGGAGTACCCGTCAATCAAATCAAGTCGTGAAGGAGTCGTACATGTGAATATCCGTGTTTACAGAGGCACGGATGAGCGTGCCTCTATGAGACTGATGCTGCCAGCAGGGATATTGGCATGTACATGGGAGAGATGATATGGCTAGAATACGAATTGCAGATGCTGTCAAAAATGGACGAATATTAGTGTCGGATGGAGCGTGGGGCACTCTTTTACACGCCAAAGGATTGCAGGCAGGAGAATGCCCTGAACTATGGTGCGTTGAACGCCCTGATGATGTGTTTGATGTGGCAAAAAGTTATATCGAGGCCGGAAGTGATATGGTTGAAACCGATAGTTTCGGAGGCTCGTGCTTCAAATTCGAGCATTACGGACTTGCCGATCGTGTCGCGGAAATTAATAAGGCGTCAGCGGAAATTTCCCGCAAAGCAGCCGGTGAAGACAATTGGGTTATCGCGTCAATCGGTCCGACCGGTAAAATGGTCGTGACCGGCGAGGTCACGGAAAAGGAATTGTACGATGCCTTCAAAGAGCAGGCTGTCGCCCTGGCGGAAGGTGGAGCCGATGCGATATGCATAGAGACGATGAGCGCTATCGATGAAGCCACAGCAGCTATCCGGGCAGCTAAAGAAAATACCTGTTGTGAAATTATCTGCACCTTTACCTTTGAATTGAAACGTTCCGGCAAATATCGCTCGATGATGGGTGCGTCACCTGCCGATGCGACAACATCTGCGCTTGAAGCCGGCGCTGATATTGTTGGGACAAATTGTGGGAACGGCTTCGAGCGCATGATCGATATCGTCAAAGAAATCCGGGCGGCAGCGCCGGACGCACCGATTCTCGTCCACGCGAATGCCGGTCTGCCTCAAATTGTCGATGGGAAGAATGTCTTTCCCGAAACACCGGAGCAAATGGCTGCTCTTGTCCCGGCGCTTCTCGAAGCTGGTGCCAACATCATCGGAGGCTGTTGCGGAACGACCCCGGCTCATATTGCAGCAATTAAACAGGCGCTCAAACAGGAATAGGCTGGCGATTTGATGCAAAATTTTCTCAGAGTTGAACCCTGGCAGGGATGGATTCCCGCAAAGGCGGGAATCCATGCTGGGTGACTACAATTTTAGTCCCTCACGCTAAAAAAACTTTTTCCCGCCTCTTCGAGACGCCAAGACGACAGGAAAATAGGTCTTGACGATGCGTTGACGGGTAAAAAACCAGACAGATTTCTAACGCCTTTCAGATGTGTTGTCCATCCGCCACCTTAAATCGGGTTTTCATGCCTTTTCCTTTCATCTGTAGGCTTTTCCCCTCTTTTCAGCGGCGCTATACCTCAAAGAAGGTCTAAAAGTTTTGGTAACCTCCGACACCATTTTTTAATGTAAACCATTTTTTTACATATACTTATGTCTTGAACTCTCCCATTGGCATTATCCTTGTATATTCGTACACCAACATGCGTGTGACAGATCGTATACAAGTTTTTACAGCGTAGCGGTTAATGCTCCTCCCAATGTCCCTTTTTTCAGAGCGAATCGCCGGACAAGGGGACAGGAACGAATTTTTGCAACACCTCGACCGCTATGCGGTGAAAGGACTTCTGTGTAAGGTGAGTCTTAAAATATGATTGGAATGTTATAGCGACCCAAATGGGCTGGCGTGTGTTCATCGGGAAGCTTTGCTATTGGACAGCATTCCCGACAGTTCTTCTCCAGGTTTTTCTTGACAGACTAACGAGAGGAAGCAATATAACCAAAAATCGAAATTTTTTCAAGATGAATCTATTTTACAAAAAGGTGACACCATGTCAATAGACAAACATATTTTCCTCATGATGGCTGTATGCATGTTGGCCGTTGCGAGTATTGCCGGAGCGACCGAAATTATCGAGTCTCATGCGATCAGCATGCGGGGCGAACCGAAATATCCAGCGGATTTTACGCATTTTGATTATGTCAATCCCGATGCGCCGAAAGGTGGGACATTGACATTGTCTGCAATCGGTACATACGATTCCTTCCATCGGTATGCTCAACGCGGAAACGCAGCGGATGCCAGCGATGATCTGTATGATACACTGCTTGTGAGTTCCGACGATGAAGTGGAAGTCTATTATGGCCTGATTGCTGAAAAAATGACGTATCCGACAGATTATACCTGGATTGTATTTCATCTCAATCCGAACGCCCGTTTTCAGGATGGAACGCCGATTACTGCTGAGGATGTCGTTTTTTCCTTTAATACATTTTTTCATGAAGGCGTGCCGCAATTCAAGCAGTACTATAAAGATGTCGAAAAGGTGGACGTGCTTGAACCCCATCAGGTAAAATTTACCTTAAAAGAAGGTAATAAAGAATTGCTCATTTCGCTGGGGGGGCTCCGGGTTCTCCCAAAGCATTATTGGGAAGATAAAGATTTCTCCGAGCCTATGACGGATGTGCCTGTCGGCAGCGGCCCATATACCATTAGTGAGTATAAGATCGGGCAGTATGTCGTGTATAAACGAATCGACGATTATTGGGCTGCCGATTTACCTGTGATGAAAGGCCGGAATAATTTCGAGTACATGCGCTATGATTATTACCGCGATCAGACTGTCGCCTTCGAGGCATTCAAAGCCGGAGAATATGATTTCAGGCAGGAAAATATTTCGAAAAATTGGGCAACTCAATATACAGGACCGCAGTTTGACAAAGGCTATATCGTCAAAGAAGAAATCGAACACGAAATTCCAATCGGCATGCAGAGTTTTGTGTTTAACATTCAGCGTCCTTTTTTTCAAGATCGACGAGTGCGTATGGCCCTGGGGTACGCCATGGATTTCGAATGGATGAATAAAAACCTTTTTTACGATCAATATACGCGCACACGAAGCTATTTTCAGAATACGAAATACGAAGCAAAAGGTTTTCCGAGCGAAGAAGAATTGAAAATCCTGGAGCCCTTTCGAGGTAAAATTCCTGATGAAGTCTTCACTAAAGAGTATATGCCGCCCAAAACCGATGGCAGCGGAAATATCAGAACCCAGCTTCGTCAAGCCCTTAGATTATTACAAGAAGCCGGCTGGATGATTAAAGACAAGAAACTCGTCCACGCAGAGACCAATGAACCGTTTGAATTCGAACTGTTGTTATACAGCCCCTCAATGGAACGCGTGGCGATCCCGATCCAAAAAAATATGGAACGGATGGGTGTGACCATGAATATCCGAGTTGTCGATACGACCCAATTCGTGAATCGAATGCGCAACCGGGACTATGACATGATATCCTATTCATATACCCCCAGTCATTATCCTGACAGCAATTTGAAAATCATCTGGCGTTCCGATTATCTCGACTACACCTATAATGCTCCAGGCGTTCAGGACGACGTTGTTGATGCGCTGGTCGATGGCATCGAGGCCAGTCAGGACGATGAAGAGATGCTGTTGCATTATGGTCGAGCGTTTGACCGAGTTCTGACCTGGAACCATTACGTGATTCCCGAATGGCATATCAGTAAATTCCGGGTGGCCTATTGGAATAAGTTCTCCAGACCGAAAATCCGGCCAAAATATGCTTTAGGTCTCGATACCTGGTGGGTCGATCCGGACAAAGAGCAGCAATTACCGCAACGGAATATGTAGGAGTCGGCAGCCGGCAGCCGGCAGTAGGCTGCTTACTGCCGGCTGCCGGCTGCTGACCGACCAACATGCTCAGTTACATTATTCGCCGTTTAGTCTTGATTATCCCGACAATCTGGGCGATTATCACGGTTAATTTTTTTATCATTCAGATTGCGCCGGGCGGACCAGTTGATCAAATGGTCGCCGAAATGCAGGGGCTGACGTCCAATATGACGATGGAACGTATTTCCGGCTCAGGCAGCCAGGAAGTCGGTGATGATCTCGCGAAGGCCGGTTCGGATAAGCAAGAAACCTCCTACCGAGGCGCTCGCGGGTTGGATCCGGAAGTGATCGAAGAGATCAAAGAACGTTTTGGATTCGATAAACCATTGCATGTTCGCTATCTGAATATGTTATGGCGCTATATTCGTCTCGATTTTGGGGAGAGCTTGTTTCGCGGCAAAACCGTGTTGACGCTGATTAAAGAGCGTATGCCGGTCTCTGTGTCTTTAGGCTTGTGGAGTACGCTCATCATTTATGCCGTCTCGATCCCCCTTGGCATTAAAAAGGCGGTCAAGCACAGCAGTCGTTTCGATATTTGGACAAGCACGGTTATCATTCTTGGCAATGCGATTCCGGTCTTCTTGTTTGCCATTTTTTTGATCATTCTTTTTGCCGGAGGGACGTATTTACAGCTCTTTCCTCTGAGGGGACTGGTGTCGACGAATTTTGATGACCTCACGTTGGTTCAGAAAATTTTGGATTACTTCTGGCATATCACGCTTCCGGTTCTGGCAACTGTGATCGGCGGGTTCGCAACCTTAACCATGCTCACGAAGAATTCCTTTCTGGATGAAATTAATAAGCAGTATGTCATGACCGCCAGGGCCAAAGGGGTTGCGGAAAAACGTATTTTGACGGGGCATGTGTTCCGCAATGCTATGCTCCTGATCATTGCCGGATTCCCGGCGGCCTTCATCAGCATGTTTTTCACCGGTTCGTTATTAATTGAGGTTATTTTTTCTCTGGAAGGACTGGGACTACTAGGATTCGAAGCAACCATGCAGCGAGATTATCCCGTCATGTTCGGTACTCTGTATATGTTTACGCTGTTAGGATTGGTTTTGAGTTTAGTCAGTGATGTGACCTACACTGTCGTCGACCCTAGAATCGATTTTGAAAAGCGTTAGGTTTTAAGTATTTTGGTGTTGAGGTGTTTGGGTGTGTAGGTGTTTCGGAATCTGGAGAACTGCCCCAAACACTCAACACCTAAATATTTTTCTGAAATTGAACACGATCAATCAGGAACGTTGGAAGAGGTTCAAGGCCAATAAACGCGGGTTTATTTCTCTGTGGATTTTCCTGGGCATGTTTGTCCTCAGTCTGTTTGCAGAGTTGTGGTCGAACGATAAACCGCTGCTGGTACGTTTTCAAGGTAAATGGTATTTCCCGTTCGTGAAGGAGTATTCCGAAGTCGAATTCGGCGGAGAATTCGATACGGAAGCGGAATATCGCGATCCTTATGTCAGCGATCTGATTCAAGAAGATGGCTGGATTTTGTGGCCCCTGATTCCGTTCAGCTACGATACGATCAATTATAATCTGCCGACTCCGGCCCCGTCAGTCCCGACCAAAGAAAATTGGCTAGGCACGGACGATAAAGGCCGTGATGTTGTTGCTCGCTTGATTTATGGATTTCGGATTTCAGTTCTCTTCGGACTGACGTTGACCATTTGTTCTACGGTAATTGGCTTGACGGTCGGGGCCTTGCAAGGCTATTATGGCGGCTGGATCGATTTGCTCGGGCAACGTTTTCTCGAAATCTGGTCCGGTATGCCGACCTTATTCCTCCTAATTATTATGGCCAGCGTCATTCAACCGAATTTTTGGTGGCTCTTGCTCATTACGCTGCTCTTCGGCTGGATGAGTCTCGTCGGTGTGGTGCGGGCGGAATTTCTGCGGGGCCGTAATTTCGAATATGTCATGGCGGCCAAAGCTATGGGATTACCCGGTCCCCGGATTATGTTAAGACATATTCTTCCCAATGCCATGGTCGCCTCGTTAACCTTTATGCCGTTCATCCTCGGCGGCTCGATTACCACATTAACCGCTCTGGATTTTTTAGGCTTCGGTTTGCCGCCGGGCTCTCCGTCGTTAGGGGAATTATTGGCTCAGGGAAAGGCAAATTTGCAGGCCCCCTGGTTGGGGATTACAGCATTTTTAGTCATTGCGCTCATGCTTAGTTTGTTGGTCTTCATCGGCGAAGCGGTCCGGGATGCTTTCGATCCAAGAAGAGCGTATTAAGTCACTGAGGCACAGAGTCTATGATTTTTAGACAGAAAAACAGGATCGACCGGGATAAATGCCTCCTGAACATCCGGTAAATCCTGTCTAAAAAAGTCATCTCTGTTCTCTGCTCTGTGTCTTTGTGGCTATACAATTATGCCATTAGTAGATGTCAAAAACCTCTACATCGGTTTCAGGAAAGGTGAGCAATTACAGGAAGTCGTGCATGGGGTCGATTTTTGTATCAACAAACATGAAACCCTGGCCCTTGTTGGAGAAAGCGGGGCTGGCAAATCTCTTTCAGCCCAATCGATCCTGCGCCTCGTTCCCGAAACGCGTATCACCTATCCGCATGGGGAAATTCTGTTTGAAGGACGGGATGTCTTACAATTCTGCGAAGATGAATTGCGGGCACTGCGCGGCAACGAAGTCGGCATGATTTTCCAGGAGCCTATGTCATCGCTCAATCCGCTGCACACGATTGAAAAACAGTTGAACGAAACCCTGATGCTGCACAAGGGGCTCTCTTTCAGTCAGGCATCATCCAAAGCTCTGGAATGGTTAAATCGTGTTGGTATCCGAGAGGTGGAGAAACGCTTAAAAGCCTTTCCTCATCAGCTTTCCGGCGGCGAACGCCAGCGGGTCATGATCGCGATGGCCTTGCTGAATGAACCGAAGCTCCTGATCGCTGACGAACCGACAACGGCCTTAGATGTGACAATTCAGGCGCAAATTTTGGACCTGATCAAAGATTTGCAACAAGAATTCGGCATGGCAATTCTGTTTATCACTCATGATTTGGGAATTGTTCGTCAAATTGCCGATCGCGTTGTCGTCATGCAGGACGGAAATGTGGTTGAAACGGAGAAGACAGATCGGCTTTTCAGGCAGCCACAGCATCCGTACACCCAAAAGCTGCTGAATTCAGAACCACAAGGTGAACCGCCCGAAGTCAATTTGGAAGCGGAACCGATGATCCGCTTGCACGATGTGAAGGTTTGGTTTCCAATTCAAAAAGGCGTCTTACGCCGCACGCACGGCTACGTGAAAGCGGTGAACGGTCTGACTCTGAGCATTCGGAAAGGTCAAACGCTGGGCGTTATCGGGGAAAGCGGTTCCGGCAAAACCACCCTGGGCAAAGCCATCTTGCGCCTGGAGAGCAGCAAAGGCGACATTTTTTTCGAGCAGAACCCTTTACAACAGCTTAAAGAACAATCCCTGCGTCCGCTGCGCCGACAGATGCAGATTATTTTTCAAGATCCCTTTGGCAGCTTAAATCCGCGTATGTCAGTCGAACAAATTATCGACGAGGGTCTGAAATTTCATAAAATCGGCGATGCTCAAAGTCAGGCTCAGCTTATCATCGACACCTTACAGGAGGTCGGACTCGATCCTGAACGGCGCTACCAGTTCCCCCATGAATTTTCCGGTGGCGAACGCCAACGCATCGCAATTGCCCGTGCCCTGGTTCTACGCCCGAAATTTATCGTTCTGGATGAACCAACCTCTTCGCTCGACCGGTCGATTCAGTTTCAGGTCATTCAGTTGCTGCAGCACATCCAAAAGAAGTACGATTTAACCTACATGTTCATCAGTCATGATCTGAAGCTGGTTAAAACCTTTTGCCATGAGCTGATCATTATGAAAAACGGTCAAGCCGTCGAAGCCGGACCGACACGCGAAATTCTCGATAATCCGCAACATGCTTACACCCAGAAGCTCCTCGCAACAGCTTTTGCGAATTGAATAGACTTTGCCAAACGACGGTGAATTGCTCCACTGAATGAGTGCTTTGATGCCAGGGAAATCGGCTGATATATTTCAGACTTTGCGAATGTTGCGATAATTGATGGACAATTGTATGAAATTCCTCTTGACATCGACGGAACCCATCGATTTTACTGGAAAGATTTGTTGGAAAAGTACGGATCTGATCCGCAGTACGATAACGTTTTTCGCTGTTATTCCTGTCCTGGCGATTATCGCTCTTTTTCAAGACCATATGAGCGGTGGCCTGGCAGCAGGTTCAGGAAAATAAGATACACTACACATAAATGAATCACGAAATACACAAAATACACAAAAAAAGAAAGGTGTTCTGTAAGTGGCTGCTCCGATAGTTTATTCGTACGGTGTTTCAGAAACAACTCTCCATCTCACGAGATCATAACCGCTCTGTGACACTCCGTGTATTCTGTGAGAGATGATGTCTGCGTAGTTCCGATAAAGGACTTTTTAGCTTTGGAATGGTAACATTGCGAAACCTTTATTGTTTTTCGTGTTTTTCGTGTACTTCGTGGTGAATAACATAGTCATGCAAAAATTGACAACCCTTCAGAAAACATGTCTTACAAATTTCTTAGCAGCACTTATCAACCAGAAAGATGCCCGTATTCTGATTCCGGCGAATGAACAGAGTTCGGGATTCTGGTTCGGTGGTGGAAATTTGGTACAGGATCAAGACGGCTCGATCTGGATCTGCGGGCGCTATAGAAATCATGGCGATTCTCGCACAGGGCTGGAAGCCGGACAGCGCGGACTGGAGTGTGCAATCTTTCGATCAGATAATAGTGGTCAGAATTTTACGAAAATCCATAGCTGGTCGAAAGCCGATCTTTCACATCCGGGACGGAAAGTGCTGTCGATCGAAGGCACAGCGTTACATCAACGCAACGACGGAAGCTGGGAATTGTTTATTTCCACTGAAAAAGACATGTCATATCCTGAGGCCCTTACGAGTTTTCAGAAACCGGGAACAGGCGTGTGGACAATTGACAAAATGAGCGGATACTCACTGCAAAAATTCGATCTCTCCACCTTGGAGCGAGTGTTTGAAAATGCCGAACGCCCGGAATATTTGCATGTGAAAGATCCGGTGGTCTTTGATGCCCCCAACGGCGATACCGCTCTGATATTCTGCACCCATCCCTTTACCTGGGCTTCGGGAAACAGCGCGCTGGCCTTACGTAAAAAAGGTCAGGAAAACTTTCAATTACACAGTTGGGAGCTTGTCTCTCGCGGGGCGGCCTGGGATGTCGCTTCGACTCGATTGACCGGCCGGCTTTCCATTCCTCAAATCGGCTGTTTTGCTGATGTTCCACCCTGCTCGATGTATTTTTATGATGGTGTGGAATGCGTACGTTCTCATGAAGAGAATGCCCGGGCCCATAAACGGCCGCGAGGCTATTCTTGTGAAGAACTCAGCGGAGCATTTTTCGGCTGGGATGACGCATTCCCGCAGATGGAACGGCTGTCACAACTGGAACCGTTGTTCATTTCTCCATGGGGCACAGGCTGCAGCCGTTACACCGAAGCCCTTGTGACTGATGGCGGGATTCTGGCAGCCTGGCAGCAATCGCAACAAGATTATTCTCAGCCCTTAGTCGGACATTTCCTCCCGAAGGACGACGTTCGAAGGATTCTGAACGGAGAATGATTATTATGCACCACTTGCCAGGATTTTTTCAGTGCAATCGTCATGCGATTGCACTGATCTGATTGGCGGTGGCATTGCCCTGCCGCCTCACTCAATGACTCTCTGTTGGAAGAACTTGGGTTTACCTATGTATGGCGTAGCCTTATTAATCCTTAAAGATTATTGTACTGCGCATTGAGCTATCAGGAAAACAGAAGCAGCCCCTTCATCAGGAGAAACGCGACAATTCCTGCAATAATTGGGGTTGAAAGCCATCCGACCACGATATTAAGAAGGGTTCGGCGATGTATGGTTTGCATACCCAATACCAGGCCGATGCCGAGTACTCCTCCGATAATTGCCTGAGATGTCGAAACCGGCACACCAATCTCTGCATAAATATGCACAGTGATCGCCTGAGAAAGCACGGCGATAAATGCCGAAAAGCCATCGAGGCTTACCAGACCGCTCCCAACCGTCATCATTACCCGTTTACTGTATGTCACCGCTCCAAAGGCGATACTTATGCCCCCGATAAGTACAGCCTGCCGGATTGTGATAAGGCCTGCTTCGGCAAATACTCCTGTCACATTTGCCACATTATTCGCCCCAAGTGCGTACGCACCGTAGGCTCCGCTTATGAGGAGACCATATTTGATCAGCGCGTTCATAAAGAGAATGCCGACTTTACATTTCCCCAAAAGATACTGGATGCTTTTATACAGTACAAAAGCGATCAGTATTGCCCCAACGGGAGTTCCAATCCAGCACAGCACAACCTTCCGCAACCCTCTCCAATGAATAACTTGCTGCATTGCAATGCCAATCCCCAAAATGGCTCCAACGACAGCCTGCGACGTCGAAACCGGCAAGCAACAATAGGTCATCGTCGTGACGGTCAGCGCTGCTGCGAATGACGAAACAAAGGCTGAGTTTAAATCCTGGGTAGTTAATCCGCCCAGGGTGTGCATCCCTCCGGCACCTTGCAACACAGCCCCGACAGTGACAAAAATGGCAGTGATCGTCGCAGCAACAGAGAATCTGATGACGCCTGAGGCAACAGCAGTGCCGAAGACGTTGGCTGAATCATTGGCCCCTAACGACCATCCTAAAAATATACCACTGATTAATCGAAACATAAGGAAGTGTGTTCGAGATAAGCATCATTCCCCCTCCCTCCCCGGCACTTTACAAGGAGAATGTTCCTTCCCTAAAGGAAAGCAGAGGAAAGCAGAGGAGGAAGATCCTTGTTTTCGAGACATTATATCATTTTTTTGATAGCAACAATTGTAAGCCGGTCTCCAGCATTTTCCGTTTTATCACTAATGTCACAAATGCTTCTCACAATACGATGCAGTGTGGCTTGATACGAGAGCCTTTCCTCAATGTTATACACATCGCGAATCAATTTGCGTTCAAGGGTATCAATTTCCGATTCTTTTTTATCAACTTTTTTGGTTAATTCGAAGACAGCATCGATATCAGTAAATAGCGATTCAATGGCTTTGTGAAGAAGGTGGAAACTCTCAACATTCAGGATAGTTAACTGGCGAAATTTCTCAATGAGGGGGGTGGGAAATTGAACGCGTTGCAGATGGATATCATAGGCAACCTCCTCTGCCCAATTCGGAATTCGATCTACCGCTTCTACCAATCCTAAAATATCTCCTCTCGCTTCAGGCATCAGAGTTTTACGGTAAAGCTTGAACTCGATTTTATCGCGCAAATCGTCAGCCCGGGATTCGGCATCACACACTTTTTGTACCAACTCTTTGGACTTCTCACTCGTAGAGTCCTCGAATAGCGCAAAAAGGCACTCTTGAAAAAGATCCGTACAGACAAGAGCTTCGTTCATATAATCTTCCATCAAGCAATGTACTTTTTCTTCTTTCTTCCAAAGCATAATGTCATACAGACATGACCGATTGAGCATTGAGTCATCAATGATCAATCGGTCATGTCCGATCAACAGGTAATATGAAATATTTCGATTTTTGCACCGATCGTGTCATTAAATACGTTGATGGCCTTTGGCGTTTTGTCAACAATAACACGACATTCCTGCCGTCCGAAAGAGTCGTGGGCCTTCGGCAGTAATGTTACCCCCTGCTGTCCGGTTTCGATAATAAGAATATCTCAGCCCTACAGTCGAATAATGACATCATGCTGAAATTGTTTGTCATTGATCGTAACAGAGCCGAACGATGTATGCCGAATTGTTGCTGCCATGACTTTTTTCTCAGCGATTTATGCTGCGGTTCATGATGCACTCAAAGGTGGTTGCTTGTTTCTCTTATAGTTCTGATACAAAGGCCAGACAAATGAGAGTACGCCCAGAAGCAGCACGATCAGGCTGAGTTTGCGGGTAAAAAAGATCGTCCAGCCGTCCATCATCACTGCCCGTCTAAAGTTTTCCTCAATCATTCTTCCAAGTACGATCCCTAAAACGACTGGTGCGACGGGATAGCCGTAACGTTTGAAAATCCAGCCGATAATGCCGAATCCGATACAAGCTCCGACATCGAAGAGCGAATAGCTGATCGAATAGCTGCCCATGACAGCTACGATGAAGATCATCGGATACAGGACGGCGTCGGGAACGGAAACGACTTTGACAAAAAATCGGGTTCCCAGCAAGCCCAATGCCAACATAATAATGTTCGCAATGATCAAACTCGCAAAAATGCCGTAGACGATATCAGGATAATCCACAAAAAGCTGCGGCCCCGGATTAAGATCGTGAATCATAAAGGCACCGAGTAATACCGCACTCGTCGCGCTGCCCGGAATTCCCAACGTCAGCAGCGGCACGAGCGCTCCGCCGACTGAACTGCTGTTCGCCGCCTCAGCAGCAGAAACCCCTTCAAGACTGCCTTTGCCAAATTCTTCCGGAGTGTCACTGACTCGTTTCGCGATGTCGTAACTGATAAAGGTCGCAATGGTAGCCCCAGCCCCAGGAAAGATCCCGATAACTGTCCCGATAATCGATGATTGTAAGATCGACTGTTTAATCCTCCAGAATTCCTGGAATGAAGGCAGCTTGCTGGAGACTGTTTTTACCGCTCGCTGTCCGAACTTAAACTCTTCGAAGTGTGTAAACACAACGCTCAGGGCGAACAGGCCGATTAGCGCAGGAATCAGGGTGAAGCCATCATATAAACGGTCAATATCAAAGGTAAATCGTTCAACGCCGGAAATCGGATCAAGGCCGATCGTTTTAATTAACAAACCAAACACGATAGCGGCAAATGTTTTCGCGACGTTCTGCCCTGCCATCGACGCCACGGTGGACAGGCCAAAAATCGCCAGGGCAAAATAGTCTGCCGGATGAAACGTGACGGCGACCTTTGCCAGAGGAACCGAGAAGAAAATGAGAATGACGGCTCCGATCGAGCCACCAATTGTTGATGCCACCAGAGAAGTCCCTAAACCTTTCCCTGGTTCGCCTTTCTGGGTTAAAGGATAGCCGTCAATGGCGGTCACAGCCGCTGAGGGAGTGCCCGGTGTATTTATAAGAACAGCCGTGATCGATCCTCCGTAATTTGCCGCTAAATAGATTGAAGCCAGCAGGATAAGGGCTAAAGCCGGAGACATTGTATAACTGAAAGGAACTAACAACGCTACCCCTGTCGAAGGTGAGAGTCCAGGCATTGCCCCAACGAAAATGCCCAAGAGAACCCCGACAACCACCATCATAAGGGGCTGCCACCCTAGCAGTGTACTAAATCCGTATGCTAAATTTTGTAATAATTCCATGGGAAGTGACTAAAGTGACTAAAGTGACTAAAATGACTAAAGTGAAAAGTCTGTATAACTTTCAGTACTTTAGTCCCTTCTAACTTTAGTCACTTCAGCTACTGCATAAACACTTTGATCAGCCTCCCTTGTGGAAGCGGGATATACAACATGCGTTGAAAGACAAAATAGGCAAATATCAACCATCCACAGGACACGGCAAACATCATGACATATTTCCGATACGAAAGAAAATACATGACTGCGATTAAAAACAGAAAAGTGCTCAGGTAGTACCCAATGACTTGCATGAGGAGCAGATAGGCAATGGTTGCTCCAATAAATAAGGCCAACATGTCGAGGCGACCATTTCCTGGGTCTGCTTCCGTTTTCCCCATCAGCGCTTGAACGATAAGGAAAATACTCAGCAGAATCAGGGCCGCGATCCAAAGATGAGGAATTGCAGACGGGCCAGCCTCTTCTTCAGGGAAATTGAGAGTCATGAGATACAATAAAATCGCAATAGCAATAAAAGTTGCCGGAATGAGAACGTTTCCTAAAAACTGACGTCTTGTCACTGATTGACGGATCAAGACTGTCAAAGCAGTCAATAGAACGACAAGAACTGCGATAAAGGCATATAATCCGCCGATCCCCTCAAAAAGAGCTTCCATGGTCTCTCTTGTGTATTGCATGCGTCCTCGCTTGCTTCACTGCTGTGTTCTATCCATCAGGGTGTGTTACAAGCGGGAACGCATAGATACAAACTCTTCTATGCCTTGTGTGTTGTAGAACCCTGCGAGGCATTATACACACCTTCGCAAGGTATGAGAGCATTCGTTATTTCAAGACGCCGATTTTCTTCAGGTAGGTGGAAAATTCTTCAAAATTTTGTTTGACGATCTCTGTGAATTTCTCGGGACCATAGTACACAGCGTCGGCTCCGCCTTTTCCCAAAAATTCGATCCATTCCGGGTCTTTTGCGACTTTTTGAAAGAGATCGGCGTAGAATTCTAAGGCTTCAGGATCGGTGCCATTTTTCACGAGAACCCCGCGCCACATAATTTCATTATCCAGACCTTCATACCCTAGTTCTTTGAATGTCGGAGTATCCGGAAACTGTTCCAAACGTTCTGCCCTTGAAATTGCAGCGACCTTCAAATCCGGTTTTCCAATCGTATCGAGCGGATTGCCGACATAGGCCACGCCATGTCCGCCTAATAAGGCTGCCATAGATTTTCCGCCGCTGGCATAGGGGATCCATTTGGCCTCAATTCCGGTATTTTCCCACACCTTCATCGCCATGACATGATCGCGGCCTCCGGCAGCCGGACCGACCCAGATCTGTTTCCCACCTTTGGCTTTCGCATCGTCAACTAATTGTTCCCAGGTATTCACCTCTTGTGTTTTATTGGTGATGATACATTCGCTGTCGGAGACCAACATTGCCAGCCAGGTGAAATCATCCAGGTTGACATCGCCCTTTGAGGTGACGACTTTCGCGATATTCGACATCGTCGCCATCAGGATCGTATACCCATCTGCTTTTCCCTGTTGGATGGCCTTCATGGCAACGATACCGCCAGCTCCCGGTTTATTTAAGGCCACAAATGTCGCATCGGTATATTTGGCGGCAATCGCGATAATCTTTCTCGCTGTTACATCCGCAAGTCCACCCGGCTTGGTGTAAATCATAAAAGTGATCGGCTTTTTCGGAAATTCCGCCCTCACAGGATCAACGATTGCAATACATGAAACCAACACTGTCAACACTACTGCAATAGCTATCTTTTTCATAGTCTTTTCTCCTCTGAAAATATTCGTACCGACGAACAGCCTTGTTTAGCACCGGCTTTTTTCATGATAGCACTCACGATAAGGGTCCCAGCCAGAATGACATCGGCGCGTTTCGGCTGTAAGCCAGCGATTTCTCGCCGTTCTGCAATGGTCTTCGAAGCATACATAGCGATTTGGCGCTCAATTTCAGCCAACTTCAAGATCGACCCTTGAATCACATCCGGGTCATAGTCGGTCATTTGATGTTTGACAGCACTGAGGTTCGTGACTGTTCCGCCCATGCCGACAAGTGCATCAACACTACCGTCAAATTGAAGCTCTTCGAAATCCTTCTCAATTGCTGCAACAGTCTGGTCTAACTCTGCCTGAGTGACAGGATCAGAAGTTAAAACATGTTCCGTAAAACGAACTGCGCCAACATTCAGGCTAAAGCGTTTTTCGACCTGTTCATCTTTTCCGAAGATGAACTCCGTACTCCCTCCACCTGTATCGAAGATGACCAAGTTACCACGTTCCAGCCCAATACCAGATTTGACCGCAATATAGGCCAGGCGAGCTTCCTCTTCTCCGGGGATGACTTCTATCGTAATACCGCATTCTTGCTGGACGCGCTGCACGAATTCGGAGGCATTCGTTGCCGTTCGCAGACACATCGTTCCGACGGCAACTATGTCCTGTACGTCTTGTTCCCAGAAGACATGCACCATATCGGAAATCGCCTTGACATTTCGTGTCATCGCCTCATCACTAATTTTGCCCGTTGACTGCATGCCTTCACCGAGCCTGGTAATATCGACTGAATCAGCGACAACAGACCACGCTTTTGCAGCATTTTTCTCTGCGATGTGGAATTTAATAGAATTCGTGCCGACATCTATGACCGCATATTTTGCCATAACATTACTCGATTGCCGATTGTCGATTACCCATCATCAATCATCAATCTATAGTTCCCCCTTATGCATACGTTTAATAGCTGTCACGTAATTCATATTTTCAAGTCCGGTGAGTCCAAGCATCTTGATGGTTTCCCGTACTTTGTCCGGGTCTTCAAGTTCAACGGCAACCGTCATTATCGATCTTCCGGCGATCTTCAGATCTGCCACTTCAACAATGCAACCATCGACGTCATATAAACGTCGTGATTTATCCACAGTCACGCAAATGATCCGATCATCCTTCTTGGCAAGCTCGACAAATTCGTCAAAGGAACAGGTGTCTTTTAAAAATTTCGGCATCGGAACTCGAAAGGTTCGAAACATCTCCTGCACTTCAGACAATGGTAAAGGAAATTTTTCCTTTTTCACTGGTTTCCATTGCTCGAGTCCATCTTTCGTGACCACTTGTAACGACTTGATATCCATTAAATCGTTACGAACTTTCGTATTTTCCATGCTCAGTTCTGAAAGAATATAGACATCGGAACTTTCTACTTGGCGTGTGAGCGGATATTGAGAAATTTTTTCTTCAACATCGGGCTGATGAGTAAATGTTCTCCATTCCCAGCGTGGGATAATTTCTGCCATAGCTGTCACCCCCTTAAGATGACGTCAGGTGTTTATGGGATCAGTAAACTGTTGACAAATACGGAACACAGGACATGATCGGAAACAAAGAACGGCTCCGGTTTCTATTCATGTCTTATATTTATAGATAATCTATAGAGGCGTATTTTGTCAAATCGTATATTTTTATAGACCTATAAAAAATTTTTATGAACATTCACTATCTTAAAACATTTTTTACGATTGCCAGGACAGAAAGTTTTACAGGGGCTGCTCGGGCATTACATCTGACCCAGCCTGCCGTTAGCGCTCATATCAAATCTCTGGAGTCGTCCCTGAAAGTGAGACTTTTCGAACGAAATCGAGCATCAAAAAAAACTACGCTGACCTATGAAGGCGAAATCCTCTTGGAGTATACAGAAAGGATATTTGCACTGCTTGATGAGATGGAAACCGGTTTCAATGAAATGAAAACCCTTTATAAGGGCGGAAGGGTGAGCATTGCGACAACTGCCGTGATCGGGATTTATTTTTTACCTCCAATTTTTCGACAATTCCGTGCGAAATACCCTGGAATTGTCATTGATAATCGCATCGGGAATTCTCGCTCTGTTTTGGATATGGTACTGGAGTCCAAAGTCGAACTAGGTATCATGAGAAAGGTCGAGGAATTTCCTTCTTCACTGATGTCGACATTTTTACATGGCGAAAAACTGCTTTGCATCGCCTCACCTCACCATCAACTCGCCCACAAGAAGTCTATCCCAATCCATAGTTTACAAGGACTGTTGTTTATAAACCGAGAAGCTGGCACTCGAACCAGAAAACAAATCGAGCAATGGTTGCTCGAACAGCACTTGACCACGATTAATTCAATTGATGTCGGGCATATTGAGGCCGTCAAAAAGGCGGTTGAAGAAGGATTGGGAATATCCATCGTTCCAGAGGTGGCCGTGAAACGAGAGCTTGAAGCAAATCTCGTCACATCCCTCGATATTGAGAACTTTCACCTCCAGGCCGATTATTACCTGGTGCATTTTAGCAACAGGAGGCTTTCAAACGCCGTCCAGGCATTTCTCTATGCATTGAAAAGATTGCACGCATCCGGAAACGAAAGCCGGTAGTCTGGGCCGATTTCAAGAATAGACCGCGCTATCACTCCTTCGCAATACTCCTATTCACCCTGAACACAGGGCTCTACACATCCCTTTGGTGAGGGAATAAGCCTGACGGAATGTGTTCTTCCTGAAAAGAATCACAAAAAACTTGACATATCGTATCTATCAATGCATCGCTTCGGATTTTCAACTTTGGCTGACCGAAGGCAAGCATTCGATGCTGACCGATTTCCGTATTCTTTCATTCGCTTATGACAATGCCCTGTGCATTTGTTCGATTGCACTAGGAAGTGAGAGATCCTTATGAAAACACAAAAAGCATACTTAAATCCTGTGACCGGACATGGCCCGTTTCGAGTCAATCAGGAGTCACGGAAAGAGAATATTTTGTTTATCAGTGTGGACATGGTGCCGCGAGAGTTTTATCAACAATTCGAGGGGTGTGTCGAAATGCATACGCCGCATCTCGACACGTTGAAACAGAACCATGTGGTATTCGAGAATGCCTTTTGCTCGTCGCCGCTCTGCTCGCCATCAAGAGCGTCCTACCTGTCCGGACATTACTCCTATATTACAGTGAATAGCGAACGCGCTCATGACGGGCAAGATATTCATGTTCGGCAAGAGGATATTCTTTTTCCGGAGTATTTAAAACATTCCGGCTATCATTGTCGCCATGCCGGCAAATCGCATGTCGGAACTCATAAATTTATGGACATTTTCGGTGAAAACGACAGTCCCTGGGATCGCTGGTCGCCGCCCTGGTTTGATGATGATCAGTACATCAACTACCTGAAGAATTTGGGATTCGAACGCATCAGTTTCGAGAAAACATTATACGGACAGGAAGCTGCCGGTGAAGGACGAGGGAATTGTTATGGCGGCTGGGTCGCACCACAAAACGGTAAGCCTTTTCCAAAAGAGGCGACCTATCCGGCCTATCTTGTGCAAAAAACGATCGATGCGCTCGAAGCTCGTCAAGATGCCGAACAACCGTTCTATTTTCAGCTCGATTTTTTCGGTCCTCATCAGCCGTTCGCCATTCCAGCGGGTATGGAAAAACGCGAGCAGGAACTGCGCGAGATAATTCGATTGCCAGAATCCTATCAACAGATTCACGACAATAATTTTCAAGCGCCCTGGGATGAACCGCGCGTATACCGCATGTATCGTAAAAACTGGGGTCTGACCGATCCGGAAACTCTCAAGAGTTATATGATCGCGAACATCTTACAATTCGAGCTGCTGGACGAAATGATCGGCCGATTGTTTGCCTATCTGCAAGAGCAGGGAACCTATCATAAAACCTGGATCTTCCTGATTGCCGATCATGGCGAGATGAACGGCGAAATGGCGCTCATCGATAAAGGGGCCTATTTGAATCCTGGCGTGATTCGCGTGCCGCTGTTAATCAAGCCTCCAGCCGACAGTGAATTCGGGCAGCAATCATACCGCATTGAAGAACCGGTCTCCTTGCTTGATCTCGCTCCGACGATGCTGGAAATTGCTGGAATTTCAACAGATGCCCGTATGGACGGAGTGAGCTTATTACAATCCCTGGTCGGCGCACAGCGACCAGATAGGAAACCGATCTTGTTCGATATCTGGAGCCACGTGGTTCCCAATCCGTCGATTGGCATGGTCTTCACGGCCTCAAATGACAAGAATTATATGTTCACCTTTAATGTCGTCGATGAGATTGATGAATTGTATGAGTTAGAGAACCGGAAGAGTTTACACAATCTCATTGCCGAACCAGAGGCCTCCGGTATCGTGCAGGAAGCATTGGTAAAGATGGATGAAGTTCTCGAACGCGATCCTCGCTGGATCAGCTATTCCGGCCCGTTTAAATTGACCTATGCCGAACGCTTGCCAACGCCTTTCGGAGACCAGCAGCATTTTTTGTGAGAAGAATGTCTCCCCCAACAGCACCGTATCTTTGTGCCGTTGGGGGCATTATTTTATTGATAAATTTCTTGACAAACTCCTCTCGATTTCTTGAACATCACGTTCATTCAGCGCATATTCTGATTGCCTATCTTTCATTCAATTCACCATTCATCAGTTCCATAATCGTTTTAAAGACTGGGAATCCAAACATTCACTAATTCATTAGCATGGTGTGTGCAAAAGGGAGAATATGACGACACTATTCATCGGAGGATTTATTATTTCTATATTCATCGGTTTCTTGACCGGAGTGTTTGGGGTTGGCGGCGGATTTCTGATGACACCAGCCATGATGATTCTTCTTGGCGTACTGGGGCCGACGGCCGTGGGAACCAGTCTGGCGACGATCTTATGTACAAGCAGTTTCGGGCTATTTAAACGTCGGGGAACCGGGACCATTGATGTGAAAATTGTCGTGTTTATGGCTTTTGGCAGTCTGATCGGCGTTTGGATCGGGGGGAGGTTGCTGGAATATCTCAAATGTCTCCCCCCCATGATCATTAACGGGCATGAAGTCGTCACCGTGCAATATGTGTTGCTGTGGGTCTTTATCGGGATTCTTCTCTGGACGGCTGGTTTCATGTCGTTTGACTATCGTCGGAGCCGCCACAAAGATCTACAGCCACAGGTCGGGTTCATTGCGAAAATCCCATTCCCGCCTTACGGTCAATTTCGCTCCCTGGAACAGCCTGATCTCGCCATTATTCCTCTGATATTATTAGGATTGATTGTCGGAATTTTTACCGGACTGATGGGCATCGGGGGGGGAGTGATTCTCTTGCCAGCCTTGATCTATTTGGTCGGACAACCAACGGCAAAAGCTGCGGGAACCAGCCTGTTATTGGTCTGGATTTCCTCGTTGATGGGCGTGTATCTGAATGCCATCAATGGCAATATCGACGTGGCCCTGTGGCTCTCAATGGTACTCGGAGGTCTGATCGGAACATTGTGGGGCACAAAAATCGGCCTGAAAGTAGACGGACTCAACCTCCGGCTCTACTTTGTATACGTTATTTTAGCAGCAATTGCAATGATTGCGTTCAAGTTATTCCAAGTGACATGTTCTTAACTTCTCCTGCCTTCGCCCCTTTCCTGAAAACGGCGGAGCGGAATTGTCAGTAAGAACAACTCCAACCATTCTGAGTACAGGGGCTTGTCTGGCGATAATTCTGTTCGCTGCGATGTTTAAACATGGTGGAGACCTGCATTTGAGGGTGGTGGGAAGCAAAGGCGTAAAATAATTCTACATACGCATACCGGCGAAGTTACAGAGCCTTTGGCAGAATTTCATCTTCCAGGAAAGACATTTCTTGACAAATGTTGCTATTCTTCATATAAGGCTATCTGATTTTTTAAGATAATAAGGATCTCTACTCTATATGACAAGGGCTCATAATACCAGAAGTGATATTCGTCGTTTCTCTCGTAGACGTCGTCCGCTTTTGCGGGGATGATATCGCTGCGCCCTACGCTTCTATCATTCCCGTAAAAGCGGGAACCTCCTTCATACACGTATAACTCAAACGTTATTGTTGCGCTCTTCGTCTATCATTATCAATATCAATATGTCACGCTGTCGTGCAGAAGTCTGTCGACCTTTATTGCGTTTATTCACAGGCCAGAGGACTTGTGACGCACAGCGCAAGAAAATTTATGGGACACTCGACAAACACATTACAGACTGCTATTATTGGCGCCTCCGGCTATAGTGGCGTCGAACTTGTCAAACTGCTGCTTAACCATCCTCAGGTCAGTCTGGCGCATATTATCGGGTCATCAACAGTCGGACAACGCCTGGATGATGTCTATCCGTTTTTCCGAAAGAAAACAGATCTGGTTGTCGAAGCGTTAAATGTTGAGGTGTTGAAAGATATGGACATTGTATTTATGGCCTTGCCTCATGGTGAAGCGATGAAACAAGTCCCGCAGCTTGTCGATGCCGGAATCCGAGTGATCGATTTTAGCGGAGATTTCCGCTTTAAATCGGCTGACGTCTATGAACAATGGTACAAGCTGCCGCACACGGCGGCGGAGTATCTCGAACACGCCGTGTACGGCTTGCCGGAACTCTTCAAAGAAGAGATTCAACGCGCCCGGTTGCTGGCAAATCCAGGCTGTTATCCGACCGGGGCGATTTTGGCTCTTGCACCAATACTATCGCTGTCATCTGTCGTAACCGATTTCATTGCGATCTCTTCGATGTCGGGCACATCCGGCGCTGGTCGCAAGGCCAATTTGGGCCTGATCTTTTCCGAAGTCAATGAAACGGTGAAAGCCTATAGGGTCGGCAATCATCAGCATACGCCGGAAATAAAAATGATGTTGGAACAGGTCGCCGGACGTGAACTGCGCCTGGTATTCATCCCACACCTGATCCCGATGACACGCGGGATTTATTCGACGGTTTGTCTGCCCCTCAAAAAAACAGTTGCACAAGAGGAATTGATACAGCACTATCAGAATTTTTATCAGGATGCGCCGTTTGTAAGAGTTCTCGACGATCGTCCGCCGGAGATTAAATTTGTCACACATACAAATTATTGCGACATTCATGTGACAATCGATCAGACTCAACAATTCGTCGCGATTACATCGACGATTGATAATTTAGTGAAAGGGGCAGCAGGTCAGGCAATGCAGAATATGAATCTGATGGCAGGGTTCCCCGAAGAGGAGGGATTGTCATGATCAAAGTCATTGATGGTGGTATCACAGCAGCAAAAGGATTTACAGCAGCGGGGGTGCATTGCGGGATTAAAGCAGGGAAAAAAGATTTGGCTCTGGTGGTTTCGGAATGTCCGGCGGCAACAGCGGCGATGTTCACGACGAACAAAGTGGCTGCAGCCCCTGTCGTCTTTGACAAAGAGCAGTTACAGAAATCTCCATTAACATCGGCGATCATCGCAAACAGCGGTATTGCGAATGCATGTACTGGCGAACGGGGTATGCAGGATTGCCAGACGATGGCGCAAAAAACAGCGGATGTGCTTTCTGTGCCGGTCGAACAGATTCTCGTCGCCTCGACCGGAGTGATCGGGCATTATCTCTTTATAGACAAAATCAAAAAAGGAATCAAATTGGCCGCAAGCGAATTATCCCCTGAGAAGCATTTAGACGCGGAAATCGCAATTATGACGACTGATACTCGCCCTAAAGAATATGCGGTAGAGGTGGCAACTGATGAAGGGAATTTCCGTATCGGCGGCATGACTAAAGGGTCGGGCATGATTAAGCCGAATATGGCGACGATGCTGACCTTTCTGACGACAGATGCCGATGTTGCTCCGGAGCACCTCGATTTCGCCTTACGACAGGCGGTTGAGCACTCCTTCAATCGAATCAGCGTTGATAATGACACCAGCACAAACGATACAACTGCCATCCTGGCGAATGGAAAATCCGGCGTCAAGGAGATCGTTCCGACGTCGCCCCTGTATGCTGAATTTTGCGAAGCATTGCAGACTGTATGCATCGAATTAGCGAAAATGCTGGTGAAAGACGGTGAGGGAACCACAAAACTGATCGAGATACAGGTCAATAACGCAGCAAACGATTCGGATGCCTTACAGGGTGCAAGAGCTATCGCTGATTCATATCTGGTTAAGACAGCCATGTATGGCGAAGACCCGAATTGGGGACGCATTATGTGCGCTCTGGGATATGCTGGCATCGAGCTTGTGCCGGAAAAGATTCAACTACGTCTCAATAGCGTGCCGATTCTTCAAACTAATTTCGAGCAGCCGACGTCCAGAGTCGATGCGAGAAAGGCCCTGGAAGCTGAAGAAGTACTTATTTCAGTCGATCTTGGGCTTGGTAATTCGTCTGCCACTGTCTGGACATCGGATCTGAGTCATGAATATGTTGATATTAACGCGAAATACACCACGTGAACGGTAGAGCGGGTTACGTCACCTCTGATTGAAGACGGTGTCCTGCGGATTGCCGGCGGGGGCGCAACCCCGCCCTACCCCACCAAAACTATGAGAAATACAGTCTTAACTGATGCGTTGGTCGAAGCACTGCCCTATATTCAGCAATTTTCTGGGAAGATCGTGGTCGTTAAATATGGCGGTTCAGCAATGATTGATGATACCTTAAAGAAAAGTTTTGCGAAGGACGTGTCATTACTACACCATCTCGGCATGAAAATTGTCATCGTTCATGGCGGTGGGAAGGAGATTTCCACTGTCGCGGACAAGTTACAGATCGAAAGTACCTTTGTCCAGGGACGCCGCGTGACCGATGAAAAAATGTTAGATGTGGTCAAAATGGTACTCGCTGGTAAAGTGAATAAAGAAATTGTCTGCAATCTGAACCGTCAGAATGTCAAAGCAATCGGAATCAGTGGGCAGGATGGAAATTTACTGAAGTGTCGCAAACATTTCCTCGAAACCGGTGAGGATATCGGGTGGGTCGGGGAAATCGTCGAGGTAAACACTGGCATTCTGTCAGATATGTTGGACGACGGTTTTATTCCGGTCATCGCGCCGATCGGTTTCGATGACGAGGGAAACTCCTATAATGTCAATGCAGATTCAGCCGCTGGCAGCATTGCCTCTGCATTTCCTTCGGAAAAGTTGATTTATCTGAGCGATGTGCCCGGCCTGCTATTGGAAGGAGAACATATTACCAGAGTCTCCGAAGCACAGGCGAATGCAATGATTGCAGCAAAACAAATTACCGCCGGGATGATCCCAAAAGTTCATTCCGCATTCGATACCTTGCATCAAGGGGTGAAGCGAGTCCACATGCTCGATGGTCGTGTCGAACACTCGATGCTGATTGAAATCTATACTGATTTTGGAATTGGGACGCTGTTCTTTTTAGATGACGAGGTATGAGTTGCGGACTACGAGTTGCGCGTTACGAGTTACGGGCTACGAGGTACGGGTTGTGGAAGGTTTTAACCCGCAACCCGTACCTCAAATACACTATGACAACACAAGATTTGATCGAACAAGAACATCAGTATATCATGCAAACCTACAAACGTTTTCCAGTGGCGTTGACACGAGGAGAAGGCGTGCGGGTATGGGATAGTGACGGCAAGGAATATTTGGATTTCCTTGCAGGAATTGCCGTGAATGCATTAGGCTACAACCATCCGGCCATCCGGGAAACGATTCAACGCCAGAGTTCCAGCCTGATTCACACTTCGAATCTGTTTTACACACAGAATCAAGTTGCACTGGTTAAAATGCTAGCCGATTATTCAGAGATGGATTGTGGATTCTACTGCAATAGTGGAGCCGAGGCCAATGAAGCAGCCATTAAATTAGCCCGAAAATGGGGCAAGGGCCGTTTTGAAATTATCACCGCATTGCAGTCTTTTCACGGCAGAACGCTGGCAGCAATCACGGCAACCGGCCAACCGAAATATCAGGAGGGATTCGAACCCCTGGTTCAGGGATTCACTTACGTCCCCTATAATGACTCCAACGCAATAGAACAAGCCATTTCCGAGAAAACCGTTGCGGTTATGCTTGAAGCACTTCAGGGGGAGGGCGGGATTGTTCCGGCAGAGCCCGATTATATGAAACGCGTCGTGGAGTTATGTCGAGAACATAACCTTCTGCTCATATGTGATGAAGTTCAGGCCGGGATGGGGCGCACCGGTAAGCTTTTTGCCTATCAGCACTATGGTATTCAACCGGATATTATCACGTTGGCCAAAGCTTTGGGAGCTGGCTTCCCGATTGGTATGATGCTGGCGAAAAAGGAGGTCGCATCAGCCTTTGAATATGGGAACCATGCCTCGACCTTTGGCGGTGGGGAATTTGTGACTGGTGTAGCATTAACATTTACAAAAATTCTGCTTGAAGAAGGTTTGCTCGAACATGTCGAGCAGATGGGAAGCCTTTTCATTGAGCAGTTGAATGTACTCAAGGAAAAGTATGCGAGTCTGATCGTTGAGGCTCGAGGAATTGGCTTGATGGTCGGCCTGCGGTTCCATGAGTCGGTTTCTGCGCTTGATATTTGTGGCGCAGCGCGAGAAAACGGTCTGCTTACAGCGATTGCCGGGAGCAATGTCCTGCGGTTTGTACCACCATTAGTTATCCAACCGTCTGACATTGAGGAGGCGGGCTCGATTTTGGATCGAACGATTGAAACGTTTGCGTAATTATCGTAATTCGAAACCCTTTGCAAGTCGAAGTTTCCGCTTCGACCTGCTACATGTATACGTTCTTCCAAAATTATGTACTAAATACTCTGGCAAGATGAACGTGATGAAGTGATGGAAGTCCACCTTGAAGGCGGCCTCCATTTTGGGTCCGTCCTGACTCAGGTGAAGGCCGCCGAACGCCAGGCGGACTCTACCATCCGTACCAGACCCGTCAGTGAAACCTTGACAAAGCACTAGTCGTCATTATATATCCATGTGAGCGGCAAATGCGACTGCAGAAGTTTGAAGATGTTTTGCAGATGAAGGGGTCTTTCAATGACTTCATCGCACCAATATAGCCAAAGGTTTTTTTGAGCAGCGTCAATATGGGGATCGGCTATCGCAAGAATTTTAACCGGGAGGGCATTATTATCTAGCCGTTGAACCTGGTACATCGTCTTAATGCTTTCTAGCTCACAGTGAGTGATATCCAAGAAAATAAGATCTGGAGAGTACTTTACATTTTTATTGATCCCATCAAATTCGTCAAATGCTTCGAAGACATCAAAACCGAGAGGGGTAAGAATGTTGGAAAACATAACACCGTTGATGAGGGTGGTATCAATCACAAGCACCTTCAATCGAGCAAAAGACGTTTCCGAATGTGATAGCGAAAGCAGGCGGTACCCTTGAATGGACTTTCCCTGTTCAGCCTCTCGAACTAGACTGCTAGAGTGACTGACAAGAGTTGTATCAAACCAATAAGACTCTCGTTCATCCGGCAGCTTGTCTGGGGCAAGCTCTTCACCATTAAGAACCAGACTGACGGTCGTTCCGTGATTGGGTTCGCTTTTTATCGAGAGCATACCGCCTTCAAGCTGTGCCAAAAGTTGAGCAATGGTCAGCCCTAATCCGATTCCTTGCTGTTCACACTGTTCCCGCCCGAATTGCATATAGGCTCCGATGTTCGTAAGCTGCTCTTTTGTCATACCACGGCCCTTGTCTGTTATGCTCAAAATCCAGAGGTTGCCATTCGTGGCAGTTTTAATTGAGATCGGAGAGCCTAGCTGTGAATACTTCAATGCATTATCGAGGAGTTCCGTAAATATCTTTTCGAAGTTTGTCGGGGATATCCGAACATAGGCTCCATTCAGGTCGAGCGCCAGATCGTGTTCTCTGTGTGCATCTTTGGCATGTTGTCGAGCAATGGATGCGATCATTTTCGTGGGATTCAATAAGTGCTCAGACTGCCATTGGGGCTTCTCCTTCGAGGTGTATTTCAAGAGTCGTAAATTCGCGTAGAGCAAAGAATTTTCGACCAGCCGGTAAAGGCGAAGACTATTTTCATAAATTGTTTTCCCATACTGAAGAACCTGCTCGGGCGTTGGGAGTTTTGCAGGGCTGGCAAGAAAACTCGCATAACCGAGAATACCTGTTAATGGAGTTCGGAGTTCATGAGGGAGTGACAGACTCAGGCTCAGACGCAACTCTTCCATCATTTTTCGTTCACGTTCGAGAGATTGCTGCAAAATCTGGTTTTGAGCCTGAAGATTCTTTTTCAATGATTGAAGGAGTAAATGGGTTTTTGCGCGGACCAAGACTTCTTCGCGTTGAAAGGGTTTGGTGATATAATCGACAGCGCCCGCCTCAAATCCTTTGATTTTATCCATGGTGTCACTCAATGCGGTCATAAAAATGATCGGAATGTCTTTGGTGGCGTTATCGTCTTTCAGTCTTCGACAGATCTCAAATCCGTCAATCCCTGGCATAACAATATCGAGCAGGATCAGATCTGGCATATCATCCTTCAGGGATTGAAACATCTCTTCCCCAGATTTTTTTGTCAAAATTCTATAGCCAAAATGCATAAAATAGTTTGAAAGAATTTCCAGATTTGTTGGGTTGTCATCGACAATTAAGATTGTTGCATTTGATAGAAAGTTTTCTCCCATTGTTCGTTCTCCTAAGCACTGAGACAAAGAGGATACTGGGTCGTTTTCATCAAGATATCGATTTGCTGAGGGAAAATCAATCCCGGGAATATCTGATAAGGAATTACTGCTCTGTCAACGTATGATTGACGGGTTGATGGGGTCCACCACCTTGAAGGTGGACCCCATCGCCGGTCCCCAACCCGTCATCGTCACCTTGGCAAAACACTGCAATGATTCAAGAATATCTTCATATAAAACTACTATATAGAATATTTTGAAATCTTTTGCAAGAGCTCTGTGCGAAAATTTATAGAATGATGCGTATCGAATAGTGGGGGAAATACGGAATTTCGACTTGATAGCAGCGATTTTCATTGATCAAAAACGATAAAAATTTTAGCGGAATGGTTGAAAAAATCTCACGTTGGGAGTTTCTGGTTCAGGAATATATTGACAAAGGTAGAGAAGCTTGTTCAAGTCTTTGTGAATAATGCAGCAGGTTCGTAAATAATAACATAAGGAACGCCGGATGAAATAACTGCCCGTTTTAACCCTGCCAGAGTTTGAAATTCTGACAGGGTTGACGATAACATGGTGGGAACTGATTGAATTGTTGTGAATTCTTTCTGGAATAGTGGAGTCGTATGAAACAAATTCTTCGTGTGGAACACTGGATTATCCGAAAGTTTCGATTCGAACGCATGAGTAATAATCTTTTCTGGTTAGCAGCATTATTGTTGCCATTTGTGATCGCATTGATGCTCTGGCTGTTCCGGCTACACGATCAGCCGGGGGTTGAATTTATTGTAAATCGCGATCCATCGTTTTCCGGAAAAGTTGCAGAGATTTATTTTCAGAATGAACAGTTCTACTTCAGACCCTTAACCAAAAACCTGCTGGTCAATTTTCGACCTGTGACTGAAACAAGTATCATTCAAGAAAACGATCAAATTGTCATCGGTCACACAATCTTCCAGGTCCGTCAACTGAACGGCTGGACGCCGCATTTACGAACTATTGGCTACTACGCTACCGATCGCGCACTCAAAGGTGGGGTTTCAGTCGGCCGGTCGATTCATTCCGAAGAGCTGAACAACTGGGAGACAAACGACATTATCGTCAAAGACAGCACCTTCGAGCCAGTGCATTTTATGTTGTTCTCCGAAGGAGAGGAGCGTTTCAGGATTAAAAATGTCGGACAAAAAGGAGTGTTTGTCCCATACGTTCCTGCCGAGGGAGAAACTTCCATAGCAGATATGCCGAACTGGACGCATGTCTCCGAAGAGGCCCTGATCAGTGCAGGGCAGCGTATGAAAATCGAAAATTGCATACTCGAATTGATTCGCGTCAAAGAACAAGAAGCATTAGCGTTCAACATTATACGAGGAGTCCGCCCGACCTACCCACTCTCACGACAAGCGACAAATATCATTGGGGGATTAAGGATGATTCCCAAACACTATATCCCGAACTATCTGGTTGACGAAGAGTTTATCGAATACGTACGTCAGGCGATCGAACACGGCCTGTTTTTTCTTGACGACCCGGATTCGAGGCAAGACCATCCGAAGCTCTTTGTCAAAGGCTTCGATCGGGCTGGGAAGCTTCTTAAAGACGAATTCAGGAACTTGTCTCCCAAACAGACATATCTTCTGCACAAAATTTTTCGTTTTCGCGAGCAAGAGGGAACCGCTTTACGCTGGAGACGCCCTTTTAATCGAGAAGCAAAAGACAGCTATGCTTTCTATCCCAGTCAAACCGAAAATTTTGTGCTCGATCTGCAAAATAATGCAGTCAAAAATATCTATCGCTATGCTGCCCATTTAACCAATCCTCACAGTATTGCGGAGGAGGTCGCGACCATACGGGGTGAAATTTACGATCGCGATCAGTATTCCCATGCCCGGCTTGTGGCCTATCGCAAATCTGAAACAACACCCCGCGCGGAACTACTGCTCATTCCATCACCTAATCCGGCGACAGTTCTGCCATTCAAGACTCAGGAAGAACTCGATTCCATAGTGTATATTGCAGGGGGCTACCGCTTTTCCAATAATCTGAAAGTGATTTATGAAGGTGACTCTTTCTACCTCGTTTCCGGCCAAGAACAGCATCCCTTGACCGATGGACAACACTTTGACGCTGGGAAATATACTTTTCGCTATGTCGCTCCTGGCAAGGGACTGCTCGCAGAAAATCGACAAGATGAAAAACAAAGGATAACACGCTACTATCCTTTGGGAAGCCGCCTCGCCCATATCGTCGGCTATAGCTTTACCAGAAGCCAGTTCAAAGGTAATATCGAAAAAGTGTTCGATCGAGTGCTGCTGGGCCAGGAAAAGAAAAAACCCTGGTGGGCACTGGAGAAAACAACAGAACGAACTCCTGGCAATAATTTGATTCTCACGCTCGATGACGATCTTGAAAAAGTCGTCTTTGCAGAGCTACAGAAAAAACTTCAGGAACTCAACAGGCGCTATCATACCGATACATTTCGGGGCGCAGCAATTATGCTCAATAAAGAAGGAGCGATTCTCGCTTCAGCGACACAGCCGTCGTATGATCCGAATTCCCTTTCCAGTATCTTGCAAGCTCTTGAAGAATCCTCGGATGACCATTGGAATAGTTCGTATATCAACCGCGCAACTCACAAAAGCTATCCACCTGGTTCTACCATGAAAGTCATCATGTCATCAATTGCGCTGGATAATAAAGAACAGTTTTTGTGGGATATGGGCGACGGTCAATATCTGATCAAAGATGGGCAAAAGGCCTTCTTTTGTACCGGGCATTTAACATCCTTCCGGGGCGTAAGTTTCGGCAAGTATGATATTCCGGACTTTGGCGGAGCATCGCACGGACAACTGACGCTGGATAGGGCCCTGACAAAATCTTGTAATAACACCTTTGCGTTTATTGCCTTAACTGCCGGATGGGAGATGATTCAATCGTACGCCGAGCGCTATGGATTTAATCAGCAGTTCGATTTTTTACCCTATGACATGTTCAAAGATGATATTCAGCTCGTGTCGAGTGTCAAGCGGGGGGTACGCGATCCGCTCGCCAGCCTGAAAAGCCGGGTTCCGACCCCGAAACAAACGCTGAAATTACCGCAGTTGGCGCGTATGGGAATCGGGCAATGGGAAATTTTAGCAACTCCGTTGCAAATGGCGACTGTCGCGATGACAGTGGGAAATCTCGGTCTGCGGCCATATCCTCACATTGTCGCAGGGATTGAAGATTTCGCTGATCGAACCATTCGGACCTTTCCCTATCCAAAAAAGAAGCGGGTATTTTCAGACCATGTGCTTGCCGAGCTTTTTCCGATGATGCAGCACGTCGTCCAGATGGGAAGTGCGGTCCGCTTATCACGCAGCACCATTCCCTATTATTCCCTCAAAGATCACGTTGCCGGAAAAACCGGAACGGCTGAGGTCGAAGATCAAAACGGAAAGAAATCAAATGTCGTATGGTTTATCAGTTTTGCCCCGGTGGAAGATCCGCAGCTTGCGCTGGCAGTCGTGATCGAGAAAGGCCCGATTATTTCCGGTGAAGCAGTAGAAGTGGCGCGTGGGATCTGGGAAAAAACTGTGTTATTGTACCCTGAACTCTTTGGTTTGTCCTCTCTCACACAACAAAAAAATAGACAATAAGATGTTGACAAGATAAACAGGATTGACTGGATGCCGTTCCATGTGACAATCCTGTACTGTCTGTGAATCTTACCGAAAAACCGATTGTAACATGTTGAATATATGAACACATTCTTTGGTTTCCTTAAACTTTTGGTGATTTTTGTTCTCTTTTCTCTTGTCGTAGGACTTGTATATCTTGTTGTCGTCGCTATTCGAGGCGGCGATGACTTTTTTATCCCGGGACGAAAAAAATATACGTTTGAAACGTTCCTTGAAAATTTACAAGCAGGAAAAACTCTTCCCGCAAGCGAACATCAACGTATCTACAGCACCTTGAAAACTCTCAGGGAGGATCGACTCGGAAATGTGTTGACAGACACAAATATTCCTTACGATTATCGCTTCTTTTTTCAGGATGTCATCCCAGAATTTCTGGAGAATAAAGAACAGCACATACTGCACGTCCCTGACGCTCGGAATATTCTGGGTAGATTCTCACAAGATTCGGACTATGCGGCGAAGTTTTTACATGTGAGCGGACCGGAAAGTACGATCCTTCATGGTGAACGACTGCTCAAACATTATACGAAACGCTTAGAAATGACCGGAACCTACACCTCGCCATTTCATTTTCCGGCAGGATTGTTTATCGTGGATGGGGAAGTCATTAATCCAGTGTTACAAAAGTGGGAAGGGCTGGTGATTGTTGATGATTCAGGGAAACTTTATATTAAGGATATCACGGCCCTGGAATACTCTTTTCGGCCTTTCGATATTACGCATTCCCATCAGGATTATCGTGATTTTCTGCGACTGGCGGAAAAAAAGAAATGGTCGATCTTTCAAACCCATTTGCTCGTAAAACACGGCGAAACTAATGCCTCGCCGGCATTGCAGCGCCGTTTTCGGCGCCGAGCGATTTTCCAAAACAGATCCAACACTATTTTTGTGTATGATTCCTTTGACGAACAACCGACATTGTATGAACTCGCCGAGACGCTGCAGCAGCAATATGGCGCGTTTGAGGCCGTGAATCTCGATATGGGGCCATTTGGGTATGCCGCGCAGTATGAAAACAACGACCGGGTGGAGATCTTTATGGGAAAGGCCGAAAGTGTCCAGTTATCGAATATCATTGTGTTTCATTACAATTAGCATTGCTGCTATGGATGATATTTTCCTTGACCAAAACAGAATCTTTGATGTATAAGCAAGACACAGAGGCGCTGAACAGAGAACGATCGAACATGAATGTGTGATGTGTGAAGTGCGGCGGTGATGAGAATCGGAGATCAGTGACACATGAATTGGTATTATGCTGATGAAGGACGACGAGTTGGCCCGTTTGATGAATTCGAGTTTAAAGCCTTGGTTGAAACAGGTGTGATCGTTCAGACCACTCTGGTCTGGAATGAAACGCTTTCGAAATGGACACGTTACAGCGATCTCAATCCGCCTGAGCCGGAACCTGTCGAGCCTTACTTTGATGCGCCTGAGCCCGAATCGGATACAGAATCAGAACCGGAGCATCCGACAATCACATTCGCCCAAAAGAGCGCAAAATGCCGGGAATGCGGTAAGCCCTTCAATCAGGATGAGATGATTCGTTTTCAAAATACGTGGGTGTGTGCGAATTGCAAACCAATCTTTGTTCAAAAGCTGAAAGAAGGCGCCAATCTGGCAGATGACATGCAGTATGCCGGTTTTGGAATTCGTTTTGCTGCGAAATTGATTGACGGGCTCATTCAGGTGATGATAAGCTGGATCATTGCTGGAACCGCGGGGGCAGTACTGTTTTTTGCCTTTGAACTAGAAAGTAGTCTTGGAATCCTGCTAAACATCATCGTTCAAGTGCTGGGCTTACTTATCGGAGTCGGCTACACGACCTTTTTCTTAGGAAAATACGGGGCGACTCCTGGCAAGATGATGTTCCATTTAAAAGTCGTCACGGCAGATGGGGAAACGGTGAGTTACGGCAGAGCCTTTGGGCGGCACTTTGCAGAAGGGTTAAGCGCTCTGATTCTGTCAATCGGGTACATTATGGTGGCCTTTGATAAAGAAAAGCGAGCCCTGCACGATCGGATCTGTGACACGCGGGTTATCATAACAAAGCGTTGATAACTATAGGCTTCCTGAAGCAGTTGTGCGGACGTGAACGTTGAAGGGGGGATGAGACCTTTTTCTTGTATAGAACTCCTAGAGTATTACCTTACGACTTTCATGAAGACCTTGAAGAAGCCTCTGCGGAGCGACACACAGAATGTCCCTCCAGGACTGATTTCCTACGCTATACACAAGAGAAAGAATGTCAGGCCAATAAGCCGTGTTTGAAAATATGAATACAGTGATTGAGTGTCCCAAATGCCAACAGCCCCTCCCCGACGAACTTTTCAATCGATCCGGCATGGTGAATTGCCCTTCTTGTGAGCGTCCTGTTCGGGTGTTAGCGTTTCCGGCACTTTTTGCCAAAGTCGCTCAGGGCAGTGCCGGGGAAACGCTGTTTTCCGACGATGAAGCCGGGTGTTTTTACCATCCTCAAAAGCGAGCGGTTGTCCATTGCCAGAACTGCGGACGCTTTTTGTGCGCGCTGTGCGACATCGAGCTGAATGGTCAGCATCTTTGTACTGCCTGCCTGGAATCCGGCAAGAAAAAAGGAAAGCTCAACACTCTTGAAAATCATCGTATACTCTATGATTCCATTGCCTTAAGTCTTACGACCTATCCGCTGCTTTTTGTTTACCTGTCATTAATTTGCGCGCCGATTGCACTCTTTGTAGCAATCCGCTATTGGAAAGCTCCGTCCAGTATCGTCAGAAAAGGAAAAATCCGTTTTATACTCGCAATCGTTCTTGCGATTCTTGAACTCCTCGGATGGGCAGCACTCTTTTTTGCTATTTTTACATATATTCCCTTTGACAAAAAACTATGATAAAGGAATCAAACATGACTCAGTATCGCCGTTTACCTGGTAAAGGATTGCGACGCGGAGGGTTTCTCACAGTTGCCCGGACCTGGTGTACGCTCTGGCTGGCCTCCGATCATGTATTAAGCGTCGACACACATCTTTTCTCAGAGGATTATAAACGTTTCTATCTTCGAGATATCCAATCGATTACGCTGGCAAAAACCAGGCGAGGATTTGTCTGGAATATCATTCTGTCCTGTTTCATCGCATTATGGCTGGCCGTGATGTTTTTTCAAAGCACCATGGAGGGTCGGATTGCCTGGCTGGTCGTCACTGCGATTTTCGGAATTCTGCTGACACTGAATGTTGTGCGAGGCCCGACCTGTATCTGCTATATTGTGACAGCGGTACATCAAGAAGCGTTGCCATCACTGGACCGGATAAAAAAAGCGGAGAAGGTTCTGCGTATCCTGCGGCGCCATATCGAAAACGCCCAGATGAACCTGGCTCAAACAATGTGAGTGACGAGACTGCTGTACTAGCCTACGACTAATCGTGGGGAGTAGGGAAAAATATGAAGACACCCAATACTCTTGTCAGGCAGCGTTGCTATAATCATGCTTCACGGGAAGCCGTCGCTCGCTGTCCCGAGTGCCAGCGTTTTTTTTGCCGGGAATGTGTCAGCGAACACGACGATCGTTTGCTGTGCGCGGCATGCCTGTCAAAACTCGCCAAACCATCCTTCTCGAAACGTTTTTACCTTACCGGGCTCCTTAAAGTCATTCCGGTAATGCTTGGGTTTCTTTGTCTTTGGTGGTTCTTCTATCTCGTAGGACAAATTCTGTTGGCGATTCCGGCTGAATTTCACGAAGGTGCATTGTGGTAAGACGGGTCAAAAAAACGGTTCCCGATAAAACAAAATCTTGTCACGATAAGGGCGCTATTGACATTCTTGAAGAAGCCATTCATCTGCTCCGTACAGCGTCACTTTCAACAGTGGTCTGTTATTATATCGGGGGCTTACCCTTTGTACTGGCATTGCTCTATTTTTGGACCGATATGAGTCGTAGCGTCGTTGCGGCCGAGCATTGTTCAGCAGCAGCCTTTGGCCTGGCTGCGCTGTTTCTTTGGATGAAATGCTGGCAATCGATATTTGCCAGGCAACTCATGGCATCGCTGCATGCCGTTCCATCTTCTTCCCGGCCATTTTACCGTATCTGGAATCTGGTCATCACACAGACGATATTTCAACCCTGGGGCATGCTTCTTCTGCCGTGTTCTCTCCTGCTGACCGTACCATTCCCGTGGCTGTATGCATTTTATCAAAATGTCACCATTTTGGGTGGAGAAGAAGGTGGCCGGGTAAAACGGGTATCAAAACAAGCTTGGCAGCAAGCCAAACTCTGGCCAAAGCAAAACTGTATACTGATCTGGCTGTTGAGCCCTTGGCTGCTGGTGTGCAGCGCGGCACTGCTGCTTGTGACGCTTCCTTTTCTCTCAAAGGCTGTATTGGCAATTCTCATTCTTTTTATGTTTTTCGCCCTGCTCTTTGTCCTGGTTTTGAGCCCGTTAGGGGCAATTGTCGCGATGAATATCGGAGTGCTGCTGGTCATGCTCCCCGGACTCGTGAAAACACTTTTTGGTATTGAAACAATGTTCACCATGAATCCCTGGCAAATGTTGAATTCCACTTTTTTTGCCGTGGTGTGCGGTCTGACGTATCTCTGCCTCGATCCTTTCGTCAAGGCTGTGTATGTTGTGCGCTGTTTCTATGGGAAAGCTCTGCATACTGGCGAAGATTTGAAAGTCGAACTGCGACAGGCCGCCCAAATGCGAAGGCAGACAAGCCGTGTGCTTCCGCTTGCCATAGGATTCCTTCTCGCGGGGAGTTCGCCACTTTGGGCTGAAAACCCTGCGAAAATAATCTCTCAGAATAATCATGCTCCAGCAGTATCATCGCAGGAACTGGATCGTTCGCTCCAACAGGTTTTGAACCAGCCGGAATATGCTTGGAAGATGCCCCGACAAAACCAGGGGAACCCGACAGATAGACACAGCAGACCAGCTTTTCTCGATGGGATGTTTCAAACGCTGAAAGGTTGGGGCACAATCCTCGGAGAATGGTTTTCCGGAATTCAAGAATGGCTCAAGAAAGTGGGCGACTGGTTCAAAAAGTTTTTCCCTGAAGGAGATGCTGAAGGAAAAGTAGTAAGCGGTCATCAGCCATTTGATTTCTTGCTGAAATCTCAATTGTTATTGTACACCTTATTGGCAGCGATCGTATGTATCGTGGCTATTCTTTTCTGGCGGGCCTGGAGTGCTCGTTCTCGTGTCACGCTTGATACATTCGCTGAACCTGAACGTCCGGAACCGGATCTCACTGACGAGAATGTCGATGCTGATCGGCTTCCGCCTGACGATTGGTTATCTCTGGCCTATAATTTCATTGAACAGGGGGAACTCCGACTTGCGCTGCGGGCCTTCTATCTGGCGGGATTAGCGTCCCTAGACGACCATCATCTGATACGTATCGCCAGGCATAAATCGGATCTGGACTATGAGAACGAATTGCAGCGCCGGGCTCATGCCTTTCCGGCGCTGCTGGAACTGTTTTTGGAAAATTCACGAATTTTTCAGCGAAGCTGGTATGGCTTGCATGAGGTGAGCCTGGAAGCGGTGGAGCAGGTCAAAATGAATTACAACACATTGAAAACGGTTGTCAGCCAAGGGGCAGAGGAAAAACTCGTATGAGAAGAGAGCGTATCTGGCTTTTTCTGTTAGCCATCATGATGATCGGTGGCTTTTTCTATGGGATAGTACGCTTGTTTCAGTTCCGCTATGAAGTCGGTGATATCTACCCGCCCTACTCGTCATTACGGGCCGATCCATTGGGAACAAAGGCGCTGTACAAAGGGATCGACAGTCTGCCGGATTGCTCCTGCTTTCGTAATTACCAACCCTTCACCAAACGAAAGGACCTTACACAAATCACGATATTTTATCTGGGCCTCGATCCTACCGGGTTCCTTTACGGAACAGATAAAGAATCGGTTGAGGCCGCTGAAGAAATGATCGCAAATGGAGGCCGGCTCGTTCTCTCATTCTTTCCTGTCTCAAAACTGAATACATTTGAAAAATTTGGGCAAAACGACACAGAGGATGGGCAGCAATCTGAGTATTCTCATGATGAAAGTCAGCAGCAAAAGCAAGAAGAAAATCGACGTTCCAAGAACGTCGAAGGTGATGAGCGAGAAGAATCTGAAGGAAAGGAGCCTTTAGAGGATGAGGCGATACCACTTAAACTCGATGAACGATGGGGAGTGAAGTTAGACACGGCTGCTTCATCGAATGATGATGAAAACGTGGATGGTGTTTCACTCACTGCGCAACTTGCCATTCAACATGCGACATCACTTCCGATCTCCCTTTCCTGGCATACCGCCTTGTATTTTATCCCTCAAAATAACGACTGGCGGGTGATTTATCGGCGAGATAATCATCCGGTTTTGATCGAAAGGCCTTATGGGAAAGGTTCAATTATGCTGTCAGCGGATTCCTATTTTTTCAGCAACGAAGCCATGCGCACCGAACGCCATCCCGAGTTGCTGGCTTGGATAATAGGAAAACATTCACAAGTAATGTTCGACGAAACCCATTTTGGCATCATGCAATCGCCAGGGATCGTGTCTCTTATTCGAAAATACAGGCTGGGGGGAGTAGTGGCCGGATTATTCGTATTGGCGGGATTATTTGTTTGGAAAAACGCCACGAGTTTTGTACCGCGCCAGGACGAACGGACGCCGGGGCAAAGCGTAGAAGGCAAAGATATGATGTCGGGCCTGGTCAATTTGCTACGCAGCAACATCTCATCTAAAGAGATTGTGCCCTCCTGTGTTACCGAGTGGAAAAAAACCTTTGCTCATCGCCAAAAAAACGATCCGAAAACATTCGAACACATTGATACCCTTCTGATGGAAGAGAAATCCCGTTCATTCAGGGAACAAGATCCACTCCGATTATACCACGCCATTCGTCAAATCCTCACCGAAAAGAGCAAAAGGCTTGGGGGAGATAAACCTTGACAGATCGAAATGATCGTGCTAAAAGGTGCCGGTGCTTACAAACCACGAACTTGAGGAGGAGATGATGGCGAGCAATGTTGAACGCGTGAAAGAGGTGCTGGGACGGGTCAAACAGGAAGTGGCAAAAGTTATTATCGGGCAGGAAGATGTGGTCGACAAGTCACTGATTGCGATCTTTACAAATCAGCATGTCCTGATCGAAGGCGTGCCGGGCATTGCGAAGACCCTGCTCGTCAGGACATTAAGTCGAGTATTGGGGTCGGATTTCAACCGCATTCAATTTACCCCGGACTTGATGCCGGCGGATATTACCGGAACGAACGTCTTCCATCTGCAACAAAATACATTTTCCCTGATCAGAGGTCCAGTGTTTACCACATTTCTTCTGGCCGATGAAATCAATCGTGCTCCCGCCAAAACGCAATCAGCCCTCTTGCAGGCCATGCAGGAACGATCAGTGACAATTGATCGCCGGACCTATGCCCTTTCCTCCAATTTTACGGTCTTTGCCACGCAAAATCCGATTGAATACGAAGGCACCTATCCGCTGCCGGAAGCTCAGAAAGATCGTTTTCTGCTGAAAATTACGATGGACTATCCCGAACAAGAAAACGAGCTGCATCTGGTGCGTCGCATGCTTGGCAAACAATCCCCGGAAGCCACTTTGAAAAGCGGCGCTGTTCAACCGGTCATCAACGCCGAAGACCTTGCGGAATTACGAGACGCCCTCGAAAGCATTCTTGTGCAGGATGAACTCCTGGCCTATCTGGTAAACATCGTGCGGAAAACTCGCGGACATAAGAGCATTCTCGTAGGAGCCGGCCCTCGTGCATCACAGGCCCTAATCCTGGCGTCGCGAGCGCATGCCGTTCTGCGGGGTCGAGATTTCGTCTCACCTGACGATATTAAAAGCATGGCTGTGCCAGTGTTAGAACATCGGTTAATCCTGCGCCCCGAATTCGAGATTGAAGGCGTCACGGTTCCCGAAGTTATTCAAAGTATCTTGCAAGAAGTGACGGTGCCGAGATAATGTCCCAGAAGCAGGCAGGGTTGTGACGTGCTCGCCCTCAAGATCCAGCTTGGGAGTGAACCTGCCGTGGAGTTCTGCTTCACACAGGGCGAAGCTCCGCTGGGAACCAGAATCGATATCGTGAGAATGTCATAGCCCTGCCCTTCGTAAAGGGGAGCCTGGGGGATTTTTAATGCTCGTACCACATTCAAGATTACTCTTTTATGTCGCGCTTATTATATTACCGCTGGCACTGTTCGCGGCGATCATGCCGACAGCAGCGCCAACGGTCTATCTCGGTATACTGGGATTCGTCCTGCTTTCCTTGATTGACGCTGTGCTGGCCTATAGTAGACTCGAAGGAATTCAGGTCGAATTCTCCGATGTGATTCGATGCTCCAGAAAGAGGGAGGGTGTCATTGATATAACAGTCACACACCCTGGGACCACTGGGAAGAAGCTGCGGCTAGGATTGGCCTGGCCTCATGAATTGGCATCGTCAGAAGAAGACGTGCAGGCAATTTTACCAAAAGGTCATGAATCGATTCGACTGACATGGCCCTTTATTCCCTTGAAACGCGGTTCATACGTTTTCGACCGCTGTTATCTTGAAAGCGCGTCGCCACTCGGATTCTGGGGAATACGGGGCAGTATGGTTGTCGAATGTCATATTCGAGTGTACCCCGATCTCTCGGGAGAGCGCGATAATCTGGCAGCCTTATTTCTACATCGAGGAAATTTTGGCATCCATGCCCAGCGTCAGATCGGCAAAGGCCGAGAATTCGAAAAGCTGCGGGAATACATGCCGGGCGACAGCTTCGATGAAATCCACTGGAAAGCGACGGCTAAACGCGGGAAACCGATTACAAAAATTTTTCAGATCGAACGCACCCAAGAAGTCTATGTGCTGATCGACACGTCCCGGCTGAGTGTCAGATCTTCCTTTGCCAGTAACCATGTGCTTCAGCCAGATGAGCCGGGAGACGAAACCATCCTGGAGCGCTGTATTGTTGCCGCGATGGTGCTGGGACTGGCCGCTCAAAAACAGGGAGATCTGTTTGGCGTTGTGGCATTTCACCGGCAGATTCACACATTTGTCCGGGCCAGATCGGGGAAGGCGCACTATGGCGCATGCCGCGATGCCTTATATCGCTTGGAACCTGACAGCAGCAATCCCGACTTTGATGAATTGTGTACTTTTCTCCGCCTCAAACTGAGACGGAGGGCGTTGCTGCTGGTGCTAACAAGCCTGGACGACCCGGTGTTGGCTGAAAATTTTACCAAAAATATACAGATTATTAATCGCCAACACCTGGTCATGGTAAATATGCTGCGCCCTGCTGCGGCACAACCGATCTTCTCGAACCCGCAGGTCGCATCTGTCGATGAGCTGTATCGTGAGCTTGGCGGGCATGCCCTGTGGCACGATTTGCAGGAATTAGAACGCGCATTACATCATCGCGGCGTCCATTTCTCGCTGGTACAGCATGAAAAAATGTGCGTTGAACTCGTCTCGCAATATATCGGAGTCAAACGGCGACAACTGCTTTGATCCGGGATTGACGATTGTTGAGTGATGACTGTCGATTCGAAAATATGTACATATCCCCCTGGCAGGGTTCCTAACCCTGTCAGGGGTGACAGCCCGGAATTCCTGTATAACATACGTGTAAAAACACTAGAAAGACTGGAGCGCCACGAGTTAAGTGATATGTGATAATAAACAATCGTCAATCATCAATCCAAAATCCAAACAATGATTATCGATCTACAAAAATTTTTGTCTGACGAATGTCCGTATTGGAACGAATTGGATGCGATGTTGACACGACTGGAACGCGACCCTTCCGGCACGTTGGATATGGACGAGGTGAAACGTTTTCACTATTTGTACCAGCGTGCGTCAGCGGATCTGGCAAAGGTCGCGGACTTCTCTACCGAAGCGGATATTCGACGCTATCTGGAATCGCTGGTGGCTCGGGCCTACGCGAAAGTACATGAAGTCCGCCATGCTCCCCGAAGGTTTCGGCCTTTTCACTGGTGTTTCTCAACGTTTCCACAGACCTTTCGGCGTCATATTCGGGCGTTCTGGCTGTCACTCGCTGCGACCATGGTTGGAGCATTGTTTGGGGCTGTCATGATTGGAATCGATTCCGAAGCCAAAGATATCATCATGCCATTCCCCCATTTAAAGGGCGATCCATCGGAACGGGTGGCGAGAGAAGAAGAGGCCTTTACGCAACACGACCGGATGGCTGGACAAAAAAGCACTTTTTCAGCCTATCTCATGACCCACAACATCAAAGTATCAATCTTTACATTTGCTTTGGGAATGACTTGGGGGGTGGGGACGCTGGTCATGCTGTTTTATAACGGTATCATCTTAGGAGGCGTGATTGGCGACTATGTGCTGGCTGGAGAAACGCCATTTCTCATCGGCTGGCTGCTGCCCCACGGTGCGGTTGAAATCCCCGCCATCCTCCTGGCCGGACAGGCGGGATTTGTGCTGGCCAGCGCCTTAATTGGATGGGGAAGCCGGGTAAAGATAGCAACCCGTCTTAAACAGGTCAGCGACGACTTGATGACATTGCTTTCCGGGCTGGCTTTGATGTTGGTGTGGGCCGGATTTGTCGAAGCGTTTCTCTCACAATATCACGAACCGGTCATTCCCTATAGCGTAAAAATCGGTTTCGGCCTTGTAGAACTCATCGCCCTGTTCTTATTTTTGGCCTTTTCAGAACGAACGGCCTATGAAGCAGACTAAAACCAATACGCTACAGATTACGACTCCGGAAGGCATCGTATTTTCATTGACTCTTGCCAGTCCCATTGCGCGATTTTTGGCCTATGCTGTCGATCTGGCCTGTATCTCTGCCCTCAGCAGCGTCGTCGGTTCGCTCGTGGCGTTCTTTAGCCTGTTCAGCCCCGATTTGGCAGGGGGTATAATGATCGCTGCGTATTTTTTCATCCAAATTGGCTATGGCATCGTCTTGGAATGGTTATGGCAAGGACAAACTCTCGGAAAACGCCTGTTGCGCCTGCGTGTGATGGATGTACAGGGAATGCGCCTCCACTTCAGCCAGATCGTCATCCGAAATTTGATGCGGACCGTCGATAGTTTGCCGCTCTTTTATCTAGTCGGAGGATTAGTCTGCTTTTTCAACCGTCGTGCTCAGAGGCTTGGGGATATCGCCGCGAATACGATTGTGATCAGAACCACCGCTGTCGTCGAACCGGATTTCGAACAAGTTGCTGCCGGAAAATTCAACTCCTTGCGTGACTATCCCCACTTAGTCGCCCGCCTGCGGCAGCGCACTTCGTCGCAGGAATCTGATATTGCCCTGCGCGCCATCTTACGCCGTAACAATCTCGACGCGAGTGCACGGCTTCATGTGTTTTCTCAGATCGCCTCCCATTTTAAGACTTTGATTGAATTTCCTCCCGAA